>ENA-OQCO01000140-OQCO01000140.1-human-gut-metagenome-genome-assembly--contig:-NODE-140-length-41160-cov-3.060683_pt1 | contig 41160 bp, 36 predicted proteins | sample MGYA00242500_ERZ504582 | MGnify/ENA primary metagenome ERZ504582 (study PRJEB26092, sample SAMD00036346) | human gut metagenome | host: Homo sapiens | study: EMG produced TPA metagenomics assembly of... | reverse complement strand
CGTGGACGCGCATGCCAGTCGAGGCATCCGCGTCACCATCGCACAGCAGGGAGCCGTCAACGAACAAGTGGCCGCCGCCCTGGCTCAGGCGGCGGCCGTAACGCCGAAGACTTCGACGAATCACTCGTAATTCTTCATGAACTGCGTTCGTACGCGCGGCGAGGAGCCGCCCCGTCTGTACGGGGTGATCAACGGGCTGCTGCGCATGCGCAACGGGCTGCGCAGGTCGCAGGAGCTCGACGACCTGGTCGACGTGCTGGCCTCCCCCATCGGCGCCCTGACCAATCCGCGTACCAACTGCCCACACCGGAGAAGGTCGCGCAGGAGAAGCCTCGCTGCTCGAGATCGACGACAGCTTCCAGAAGATCGTCCTCGTACGCGACGTGGTCAAACCCGTCCGCGACGAGCACGGCATCCTCACGATGAGCGTCTACGATTTCCTCCTCGACCCGGACAGCCTGACGATGTGACGCCGTGGATTGGCTACAACGTATTAGACAGTCCGATGAGGGACGAATGACATGAGATTGGAGGCCGACGATGGCCGACCCGAAACATCCCCGCCACTACGACGAGGCGTTCAAACGGCAGATCGTGCAGTTGTACGAGAGCGGCAAGCCATCCCGGAAGATCCGCCGTCGTGGCCCGACATCCTCAGGACCATCGAGCTGGGCTACTCCAACGCCAGGCTCGAGGCGTCCGACAACAGGATCAAGGTCACCATCCGCATGGCCTACGGCTTCCACCACGCGAACAGCCTCATCGCACTCGTCATGCTCCGCTGCGCCGGCAATCATGGCGCAAGCGACAATCACGACACGCCGTTATTGACATACCGCCGTTCAATGGTATTGTAATTACTTGTGCGCTTTTGAAGCGTATGGATCGGGCCCGTAGCTCAGCTGGTTAGAGCGCATCCCTGATAAGGATGAGGTCGGAGGTTCAAGTCCTCCCGGGCCCACAGAAAAAATGAAGCGGCTGCGAGCCGCTCTTTTTTTCTCACGGGGCTATAGCGCAGCTGGTAGCGCATCTGCTTTGCAAGCAGAGGGTCGCCGGTTCGAACCCGGCTAGCTCCACAGACAACCCTTGGAATCAGTCCGATTCCAAGGGTTTTTGTTCTTGCATTTTCTGCGTATTGCAACAAAAAGATGACGACACGCCGATAGCGTATCTCACGAGAAAAGTCTTATTGCCTCACGACTGTCGAGGCCACCGGAAGTCGGCATAGGCATTCCAATCGGCCACTAAATCGACCGATGCCCGATCCCTGAGCCAAACGGACCCGAATGCCGTTCATCATCGACAAAGCAGTCCGCGCCTCGCGACGAGGATCTGCCAAACCGTCACGCTCGACTGCTCGGGTTAAGGTGTCCATCACGCGATGTTCTCGTTTTTGGTAATACTCATAGGCAGGATGATGCTCGTTCAACGATTCGCCTTGTAGCACGGTATATACAACCGCACCATCTCTGGCTGAGCCGCATTGCGCTCCATAAGGGCAGCACAGATATCACGAATGCCGAACTGCGCGTTGCCGCTCCACATATCCTCAGGTTCAACGCCAAGAGAATGGGCAAACGTAGCCATGTCTTCCCGATCACGATGCTCCAGCACGGCAATCAGCAAGCCGACTTTGTTCTTGAAATGGTATATGACCGCCGGCTCGGTCAATCCGCATGCTTCGGCTACCTGACGAACGGAAAAGCCCCAAAACCCGTTCTGTGAATCACATGCGACGTCACGTCGATGATCTGTTCACGGCGTTCCGCACATTCTGATTCTGCTCAAGACAGATCCAGCTCGTTGTTGTCCTTGGCTTTGCTCACCGTATCAGTCAAATCGGGGTCGTCCACAGACACCGCGTTCTGCTGGCTGAGCGTCAACGACAGCGAACCTTTGTAGGAGTCGCCGTATTCGTCCTTGCCGGACACGCTTACGGCAATCGAGCTCATCAGACGCTTCCTGCCGTAGTTCAGATCCACGGTGATAGTCGGCATATCCGGCTCTTCATCCGTGCCGAAGTCCCAGTTGCGCACATTGTCGAGCGCCTGACGGTACTCGCCTTCAGCATCGCCCACACCGGTATCCTCGATCTGCTGAATCACCCATGATTTCAGATGCGGATACTGCGCTTCATGGCTGATCCAGTAATTCACAAAGTGCTGGGCCAATGCCTTGACATCGATTTGATACGAGAGCTGCGTGTTGCCGGCAGACTTGGCAGACGATGTATTCGGGAACAGCTGGCTGCGCACATTCTTATCTTCCAGCTCCACGCCGAGATATTGTTGGATGAATTTGCTGGCCTCGGCCTTCACCTCGGCAGACGTTTTCGTGCCCTTGGCCCGGTCGATGTCGTTCGAGTACCCATCGTCGTTCATCTTGTCCAGCTGATCGTAGAACGTTCGCTCCGCGCCGGTGATGTCCCAAGCACCGTTCTTGACCAACGCATCCTTGACGTTCAATATCAAGTCCGCCACATCACTACCAACGCCGTTCCTTAAGTCATCTTCATATTGGTCGGCCGGGTAGTAGATGTAGTAGGGGTCGTCATCATACCAAACGTTTTTCCCGGCGAATGCGCCTTTGTGCCAAGCGAGGGTTGTTGCCTGTTCATCTGTCTTGATGGTCACAGACGCGGAGGAGTCATTGGTGGTTTTGCCCCAGCGAATACATGCCAGACATCCGCGCGTCAAGGGAGTCGTCAGTGCTGCTGTGGGTTCTGAGTTCGTATTTGGTGCTGCGCAGAGTGGACAGCGAGTTGATCGCGTCGAAGGTGACGACCAGCGGATTGGTGGGCTGGAAGCCCAGCATCGCTTTGACGGCGGTGAAGTTGGGGACGATGAATGCCAAGGCCGCCACCAGAATCGTCGCAAGCAATGCGCAGAGAACGGCGATCAGCTTCTTGCTGGATTTGCGCGGCGGTGCCAGGACGGCGGTTGCATCAGTCGCCTGATATGCGGCAGGAGCGGGAATCGGCAAAGCTGGCAAGGGAGCAGTTGGTGCCGGCTGTGGGGCAGCGGGCGCGGCGTAAACCGATGGGGCAACCGGCGCGGCTGGTATCGATGGTGGTACTGAAGGCGCTGGCACAGCAGGTGCCGGTATCGACGCAGTCGGTACGGCTGACGATGCGGCCGGCACTGGTACAGACGCAACCGGTGCGCTGTCTACAGACGCTCCACATGCCGGGCAAAATCGTGCCGGCCTATCAACTCTATTTCCGCAGTGGCCGCAGTACGCCATCGTGTGCTTCTCTTCCTCAAATCGGCTTGATTGCCATTGCTTCAATGTTACTCTTCAGCATTACGCCTCAGCCAGCCCCTACGCGTAACGATACGAAACGCGGCAGCCTTAATGCGGTTGTTTTGACGCGATGTCAACTTGAGGCTAGACTGTGCCGTGAGAGAAATTGACGCTGCGTCAACATAGCGGCGTCTATAGCGTCTCAGCAACCCAATGGAGGACTGCGAGGCGCACAGCGCACACACGGAAAGGACCGCTTATGCTGTTTCAGGTCTACGGCGACAACGCCATCTACCAATGGATCGGATGGATACTCGTCTTCTGCTGTCTTATCGGCGCCAACGAACTGGCCCGCCGCACCAAAACCGGTGGCGTTATCGCCTTCCTCGTCATACCGGCCGTGCTGACCGTCTACTTCATCACCATCTACACGGCCGCCGCCATGGGTGCCGACTGGGCCCTCAACAACCCGACCTACGTACACATGACCAGCTGGTTCCACTATGCCAAGCTGTACGCGGCCACCATCGGCTGCATCGGTTTCATGGCCCTCAAATACAAGTGGGGATCCATCGGCAAATCGCACTGGTTCAAGTGCTTCCCGTTCGTGATCGTGGCCATCAACATCCTCATTGCCGTAGTGTCCGACTTCGAATCCGCCATCCGCGGCTGGGGCACCACGTGGATCTCCACCGAAGGCGTGACCCTGTACGGTGGCTGGCACAACGTCTTCAACGGCGTGGCCGGCCTGCTCAACATCTTCTGCATGACCGGCTGGTTCGGCATCTACGCCTCCAAGAAGAAGGACGACATGCTCTGGCCGGACATGACCTGGGTGTTCATCGTGGCCTACGACCTGTGGAACTTCTGCTACACCTACAACTGCCTGCCCACCCACGCCTGGTATTGCGGCCTGGCGCTGCTGCTGGCACCCACCGTGGCCAACTTCTTCTGGAACAAGGGCGGTTGGATTCAGAACCGCGCCAACACGCTGGCCATCTGGTGCATGTTCGCGCAGGTGTTCCCGATGTTCCAGGACTATTCCATGTTCTCCACCCAGTCCGTGAACAATCCGAATGTGAACCTTGCAGTCTCGTTAATCGCGTTGGCGGCCAATGTGCTGGCACTTGGCTACATCCTGCTACGCGCCAAGAAGCAGGGCATCAACCCGTGGACCAAGGAAGTGTTCAAAGGCACCAAGGATTACGAGCAGGCCATCGCTCGCGCCGACGAGTCTGAATTGGCGGCCTAGCCTCGCTTTAAGCCTCAGGCCAACACCTCCATGGGGTGATAAGTGGCGGTGTGGTGTCCGGTGATGGGGTTCCATACCCGTTCGGCGAATGCGCGCAGACGGGCGACGCCCTCACGCAGCTCGCCGGCATCTCCGGCGTAGGAGAGGCGCACGAAGCCGCGCCCCTCCTCGCCGAAGGCCTCGCCGGGGACCACGGCCACGTGCTCTTCGTCCAGCAGACGGTCTGCGAATTCACCGGAGTCAAGGCCAGTCAGGCGTACGTCCACAAAGGCGTAGAACGCACCTTGCGGTTCAATCAAGCGCAATACCGGGCATCCGGCCAGACCGTCCAGCACGATCTGGCGCTTGGCGCGGTATTCCTCGCGCATGGCGGCCACATGATCCTGCGGACCGGCCAGTGCTGCCACGCCTGCGTATTGCGCCAAGGAGTTCACCGAGGAGTGCATGAGTTCGGCGATTTTACCGGTCTGTTCGATGACCGCTTCGGGTGCCAGCAGGTAGCCGATGCGCCAGCCGGTCATCGCGTAGGTTTTCGACAGGCTTTCCACCACAATGGTGCGGTCTTTCATGCCCGGCACCGCGGCAATCGATGGTGCCACGGCTGCCTCTCCCCCAAGCGTTTCCCCGAACGTTTCCCCAAACACGAACGGATGGTAAACCTCGTCGGAGATGGCCCAAATATTGTGCTGCTTGCATACTTCGGCAATACGCGCCAGTTCAGCGGCAGAAGTTACCGCGCCGGTCGGATTGCCGGGTGAGTTGATGATTACGGCGCGGGTGCGCGGGGTGATCGCCGCTTCGATGTCCGCCGCGTTCACGCGCATGCCGTGCTCCGGACGCAGCGCCACGGTGACCGGGCGGCCGCCGCACAGCATCACTTCGGCGTCATAGGAAGTGAAGAACGGCGAGGGAATAATCACTTCATCGCCGGTGCCTACCACGGCTTTCAGCGCCAGAAACAGGCCAATCGTGGCACCGTCAACGGCTTGAATCTCGGTTTCGGGATCATAAGTGAGTCCCTTCACACGGGCGGAGTAATCGGCCACGGCCTTGCGGTATTCGGGGACGCCGAGCACGTTGGTGTACCGAGTGCGGCCAGCCTGTGCGGCCTCGCAAGCGGCCGCCACGATATGCGGCGCGGCCGTGGCGCTGGGCTCCCCCCACGGTCAGTGAAATCGCGTCAGGCACGCGCTCTACACGGTCGAATACGTCTCGGATGCCGGAGCGCGGGATATTCAGGGCTTCGGCGGACAAGCTCGCGGGCTTGGCGGTCGGCACAGCAACCCGTCTGGCAGCAGGCACAGCAGCAGATGCAACTTCGGACAGAGGCATGTTGGAAAACTTCTGCATATCATCCCTCCTCAATGGAATTATTTCGTCGTTCTCTTATTTCAGAAGGAATTATTACATTCAATTAGGACTTTAGGCATAAACATTCCACCACACAACAGAAAACACAGGAAGAACTACTGAAATTACCAGGCAAAATCGGAAAGCCATCGCATTCCGGCAACAGGTACAGTGAACACAGAGCACAACGAACGGAGAAGACACCATGACCGCGATTGACGAGACCGACCAGCGCATCCTCACCATGCTGGAGGCCGACGGCCGCGCCACGCTCGCGCAACTGGCCCAGGCGACCGGACTGTCCGTCTCCGCCGCCCAGTCGCGCGTGCAGAAGCTGGAGAAGCGCGGCATCATCAAGGGATACAAGGCCATCATCGACCAAGAGCAGCGCGGCTTGCCCATCAGCGCGTTCGTCAACGTGACCCCGCTCGACTACTCAGCCGAATCCTCGATTCCGGACAAGCTGAACAATATCGACGGCATCGTCTCCTGCTATTCGGTGGCCGGCGCCCCCAGCTTCGTACTGGTGGTACGCGTGGCCTCCCCCACCGCCCTTGAGGAATTGCTCAATCTCATCCACCGCACGGTGCCGGTAAGCACCGAGACCACGATGATTCTGCAGACCTACTTCGCGCACTGACCGCGAACCCGGTAACCTGCGCGCCGAAGACCTCGGCCCCTACGGCGCACGATTCCCAACAGGCACATCCGACATCACCCAAGTCCACCTTTATGTCCACTATATGAACGCACCTTCGGTGTGATGCAGCTTCCATTTCGACCCGATTCACGCACAGACAGACATCCAGCAATCGCCGAAAAATCTAACAAACGGAAACTTGAACCACCCCATAACCACGCCGATAGCTTTCCCGTTATCCGAGCGAGACTCTATGCAGCAAGGGCCTGCGCGCATAGAATAAAACCGTCTTAATTCCCTAGCAAATCGAGGAGAATCATGCTCACTGACGAGTACATCAAGCGTGTCTACGACCAGGTCGTTGCCCGTGACGGCGATCAGCCGGAGTTCCTGCAAGCCGTTCGCGAGGTCTTCGAGACCCTGCAGCCGGTTGTCGAGAAGCACCCGGAGTACGAGAAGGCCGGTGTACTGGAGCGCATCGTCGAGCCGGAGCGCACCATCAAGTTCCGCGTGGCCTGGGTTGACGACGAGGGCAAGGTTCAGGTGAACCGCGGCTACCGTATCCAGTTCAACTCCGCCATTGGCCCGTACAAGGGCGGACTACGCTTCCACCCGACCGTGACCGAGTCCGTCGTCAAGTTCCTTGGCTTCGAGCAGATTCTCAAGAACTCCCTGACCACGCTGCCGATGGGCGGCGGCAAGGGCGGTTCCGACTTCAACCCGAAGGGCAAGTCCGACGCTGAGGTCATGCGCTTCTGCCAGGCCTTCATGACTGAGCTGAGCCGCCACATCGGCCAGTTCACCGACGTTCCCGCCGGCGACATCAACGTCGGTGGTCGTGAGATCGGCTACCTGTTCGGCCAGTACAAGCGCATCCGCGACGAGTACTCCGGCGTCCTGACCGGTAAGGGTCTGGAATTCGGCGGCTCCCTGGCCCGCACCGAGGCCACCGGTTACGGCGTGTGCTACTACACCCAGGAAGCCCTGCGCGTGCTGCGCAACGACTCCTTCGAGGGCAAGACCGTCGTGATCTCCGGCTCCGGCAACGTGGCCACCTACGCCGCTCAGAAGGCTGAGCAGTTGGGCGCCAAGGTCGTCACCGTCTCCGACTCCAACGGCTACATCTACGACCCGAACGGCATCAACGTCGAGGTCGTCAAGCAGATCAAGGAAGTCGAGCGCGGCCGCATCAAGGAATACGCCGAGCGCGTTCCGGGCTCCGAGTACCACGAGGGCAGCAAGGGCGTGTGGACCGTCAAGGGCGACATCGCTCTGCCGTGCGCCACCCAGAACGAGGTTGATGGCGAATCCGCACAGAAGCTCGTGGACAACGGCGTGACCGTGGTCGTCGAGGGTGCGAACATGCCGTCCACCCCGGAGGCCATCGAGGTCTACCAGAAGAACGGCGTGCTGTACGGCCCGGCCAAGGCTGCCAACGCCGGTGGCGTGGCCGTCTCCGGCTTGGAGATGAGCCAGAACAGCTACCGCCTGTCTTGGACCTTCGAAGAGGTCGACGCCAAGCTCAAGTCCATCATGGAAGAAATCGTCGCCAACTCCCTGGCCGCCGCCAAGGAATACGGTCACGAGGGTGACCTGATGCTCGGTGCCAACGCCGCAGGCTTCGTCAAGGTCGCCAACGCCATGGTTGCCCAGGGCGTGCTGTGACGCTTGCCACTGAGCAGTACTAAGCAGTAGCGTAATGCCCTTGCTTCCCGTGAGGAGGCAAGGGCATTGCTATATGTACAACGAGCAACAAGTGCTATCCCCAAATACGTAAGCCCGATAACAACTTAGCTTCCACCTCCATAACCCCGGAACTCACCACCGTCGATCAGCACATGGATCAGCGCGCTGGACCATGGCCGACGTGGTCATCAAAGCCATCAACGGAGTCTCTTCACCGCGCGTGATGCACCTGAACACCGATTTGGTGGTGCGTGATTCGGCGTAATTGCCACGTGGTTGTCGGCAGGACTCTAGATACCGCGTCACAATCACCCAGTAATGCATCACGCAGTGTATAACTCTTCCGCGGAAACGAACACCATTCGTTCATCATCCATGTAGCGGGTTCGCGTGGACTCACTCACCGGATTCTTGGTGAACAGCATAAGCCACGCATTACCTGCCTGATAGCCGCGGACTAAGCCAGCACGCTGATGGAGCTTTTCAATAGCCTCCGTTTCGTTGAATGAATTACGCCATTTGCATTCACCGAACAGAATCGTTTTATCGAGCGAATCCGCAGCAATCACATCGATATCGGTTTGCTCGTGAGCAATCGGATCATTGCCCCACCATTTGCCGAACTGAGTGGCAACAAAGGGGAGGTTGCCCATAGCGTTGTTTCGAATAAGCCATTGCAGGCAAATCGTCTCAAATTGTTGACCAACATAGGTATCAAACGCTGGTCCAAAAGCGAGTCTGCTCGTAACCTCCTCGCTGATATTACCATCCAAAATGCTCATGTTGCGCCCCACAAAGCGGAACCAATATGCAAAGAAGGGATCGCTCACCACATACATTCCCTTGCGCGATTTACTCGGATCTTCACCAAACGGCACTTTTCGCTCAATTAAGCGCAAATCGACCAGCGTTTTCAGATATGCTCCAATCGAATCAGATCCGACACCCGCATGTTCAGCGATAAGCTTTGGGCGAGGAATTACCACCCGCAATAGATTGCAATATCGAATAATACGATGCCGGTTCACGAAGCTCCTGACGCAACAGCATCATAGGTTCCTCACGCAGTACGCCCAAGTTGTCGAACATCAAGCGCAGCACATTGGATTCAAAGCCATCGGCTTCCTGTATACGGGCCAGATAATATGGCGTACCGCCGAAAGTCGCATAGTATTGGACCAGTTCTTGCGGAGATGTGTTCGTTAGAAATTTTGCCGCATCCGCATAGTCGAATGGCAGGAGTCGAATCTGTGCTGTACGACGCCCGTATAGCGGGCTTTTACGCCCCAATACGTCGTTTTCCATGAATCCCTCGTTACTACCGGATAGAATCATCGTCACTTTTGTGGCGAGGAATCCATGGTCAATTGCTATCTGCAACATGGAGGGTAATGCTGGCTCGGCGGCAGCTGCATAAGGGAACTCATCGAATACGAACACCATACGTTCGTCAGTCTGTGCAGCACGTTCAGCAACAAACGATAACGCATCAGACCACCCGCCAAACGACGGGGTGGAATCCGGCATACCAAAGAACGACAATGCCGCTCTTGAGAAATCTTCAAGATTCATCTTGGCGCTTTGCTGTATGGCCGTGAAGTACAGCACGCGTTTATCTTTGACAAATTCGTCGATCAACGCCGTTTTCCCTACACGCCGTCTACCGTACAGCACCACCATTTCGAACGAATCGCTGGTAAACAGCTTTTCCAGCACTTGTAACTCGTGCTCTCGTGCGACAAACATTGCAGCCCTCCGATCCGCCTACTGCCCAATAATAAGAGTATCATGGTTAATGTAATCACGATTACCTTAATTATGATACTGATAATTGTTGCCCTACCGCGAGGAGGATCTTCCTTCCGCTGTCAAAACGAAAGCCCAACAGTCCAGACTGACGAGCAGCAACATCGGCAGATCAACCGCTGACGCCAGCCAGCCTGACAGCACAAATCAGCCTGATTGCAGGCATATAGGCACTAGTTAGCGAAACCGGCTCTTCGCATTTTGGTGCGTAGGGGCCGTGCGGTTTGATTCGGTGTGTGATTGAAAAAGTGAATGAAACCGCACGGCCCCTACACGCCAAAACCGGAAGAGCCATAAAGTCCCCTCAGTAGCGCCAACCTGCCAGTCCTTTGGCGGAACCACACCACATAGACCTTCCTCAACGGCGCCAACCTGCCACACGCTGGCAGACCAACACCGCTGTGTGCATTCTCTGCGTCGGCGGCAGTCCAAAACTTGGCCCAGCAACGACGCTTGCTGTGCCCAGCGTCGGCAGAGGGCCAAGAATTGGACGCATACGACACAGAACGCACCCTCAGCGTCGGCAGAACTCCAAGATCTGTACCGCTGACGACGGTAAGCCCTCCACAGCGTCGTCAGAGATACAAAACCTGTCCCAACACCGACGCCTGCCACCCCCCAGCGTCGCCGGAGTCCCAAGTCTCGGCCCAGCAACGACGCCTACGAACCCCACACATAAGAAACCGCACCTCCGATCATCGAATCTGAATTACTTCAGTCCAACAACCGGGGTGCGGTTCACTGAGGGGAGTTCTGCCAGTATAGCTATATCAGTCGTCGCCGAGCGTGACGTGCACGCCGCCGACCAGCGAGCTGACCACGTTGTAGATCAGTGCCGCAATGGTGGCCAGCAGGGTGAAGATCACCACTTCAACAATCGAGAAGATGGTGACGCCGGAGACCACGGTGGTAAGGGACAACACGTTCTTGAGATCGAAACCGCCTGCATCAAGACCGGTGGAAGACACAATCTGCGTAATCTGGCTGAATACACCGACCACATCAAGCAGCACCCATACGATCGCGGAGGCAACGACCTGAATAATCGCCACGGCGATGGACAGCATGAACGTCACCTTGGCCACGGACCAAGCATCCACGCGGGTCAGCGACAAGCTCATGCGGCGAGCCTGGGGGCGCTACGGCGAGGTGCCGGACGCACGGGAGTGGCGGCACCTGAAGAAGGCAACGCGGATTCTTCCGGATCGCTGGACACGGAGCGTGCCACGCGGGGAGCGTGCTCAGTACCGATCAGCGGCTCGACATGCTCGTTCTGCGTATTGCCGACTGCCGGCGGTATGATCCGGGGCTCGTTGTCTTCGAGATTCTCGCTCATCGTTTCTCCTTAACAGGCTTGGCGGTAGCCTCTGCTGTATGCGAGGCTACCAGCTTTTCAGGACGCTGCTCACGCCTCGTCCGCGTTGTTCACATTCTCGCCGGATTGTGCGGTCTCGGCGGTGCCGTTCGCCGCGGCATCGCCGCCATCCTCGGGCTCGTCCTTCTCCTCGTTACGGGCGATGGAGAGAATCGTGTCGCCCTTGTCGGGCTTGGCAAAGGTCACGCCCTGGGTGTTGCGCCCGGTGCGCTTGACTTCGTCCACGTTGGAGCGAATCACCTTGCCGGACTTCATGATGGCCATGACCTGATCGTCTTCGGACACCACGAGCGCGCCGACCAGAGCACCACGGCCCTCGACCAGTTGCACGGCCTTGATACCCAGGCCATTGCGGCCCTGCAGACGGTATTCGCTGATGGCGGTGCGCTTGGCGAAGCCTCGTTGGTGACCACGAACAGGTCCTTGTCGGAGTCGCCAGGGACCACATCCATGGCCAGCAGGCTGTCGTCGTTACGGAACTTCATGCCCTGCACGCCGGCGGTCTGGCGGCCCATCGGGCGCAGCTGCTCGTCGTCGGCCTGGAACTTGAGGCTCATGCCGAGCTTGGAGACCAGGATGATGTCGTCCTCGGCGTTGCACAGCGCGGCGCCGATGAGCTCGTCGGCGTTCTCGCCGTTCTCGTCGGCCATGAGGCGCACGGCGATCAGGCCGCCCTGGCGCGGGGAATCGTACTCGGCCAGCGGGGTCTTCTTGACCTTGCCGGAACGGGTGGCGAGCACCAGATACTTGGCCACCTCGTAGTTCGGGATGGACAGCACGGTCTGGATGGACTCATCAGGCGCGAACTGCAGCAGGTTGGCCACGTGCTGGCCCTTGGAGTCGCGCGAGCCCTCGGGCAGCTCGTAGGCCTTGATGCGGTACACGCGGCCCTTGTTCGTGAAGAACAGCAGCCAGTTGTGCGTGGAGGTCAGGAAGAAGTGATCCACCACGTCGTCCTCGCGCAGCTTGGTGCCCTTGATGCCCTTGCCGCCGCGGTGCTGGGAGCGGTATTCGTCGGCCTTGGTGCGCTTAATGAAGCCGGAGTGGGTCACGGTGACCACCACGTTCTCTTCGGCGATCAGGTCTTCGACGTTCATCTCGCCGGAGAACGGCAGGATCTTGGTGCGGCGGTCGTCGCCGTACTTGGCGACGATCTCGTCGAGCTCGTCGCCGATGATCTTGCGCTGGCGTTCCGGCTTGGCGAGGATGTCGATGTAGTCGGCGATCTTGCGCTGCAATTCCTCATGCTCGGCCACGATCTTGTCGCGGTTCATGCGGGTCAGCGTGCGCAGCTGCATGGCCAGGATGGCGTCCGCCTGCACTTGGTCGATGTCCAGCAGCCCCATAAGGCCCGTACGTGCGGTGTCGGTGTCTTCGGAGGCACGGATGAGGGCGATGACCTCGTCCAGCATGTCGAGGGCCTTCAGATAGCCCTGCAGGATGTGGTCGCGCTCTTCGGCCTCGCGCTTCAAGTACGCGGTGCGGCGGGCGATCACGTCGAGCTGGTGGTTCACCCAGTGGCGGATGAAGGCATCCAGGCTCAGCGTGCGCGGCACGCCGTCGACCAGCGCCAGCATGTTGGCGCCGAAGGTCTGCTGCAGCTGGGAGTGCTTGTACAGGTTGTTCAGGACCACCTTCGGCACGGCGTCGCGCTTGAGCACGAGCACGAGGCGCTGGCCGGTACGGCCGGAGGTCTCGTCGCGCATGTCGGCGATGCCCTGGATCTTGCCGTCGCGCACGGCCTCACGAATGGAGACGACGAGGCGGTCCGGGTTGACCTGGTAGGGCAGTTCGGTGACCACCAGGCACATACGGCCGTTGATCTCCTCAGTGTTGACCACGGCACGCATGGTGATCAGGCCACGGCCGGTGCGGTAGGCCTGTTCGATGCCCTTGTGGCCGAGGATGGTGGCGCCGGTGGGGAAGTCCGGTCCCTTGATGATGCGGATCAGGTTTTCCAGCAGTTCCTCGCGGCTGGCGTCCGGGTGGTCGAGCGCCCAGTGGACGCCGTCCGCCACCTCGCGCATGTTGTGCGGCGGGATGTTGGTGGCCATGCCGACGGCGATGCCGGCGGAGCCGTTGACGAGCAGGTTCGGGAAGCGCGCGGGCAGCACGGTCGGCTCCTGGGTCTTGCCGTCGTAGTTGGGCACGAAGTCGACGGTGTCCTTGTCGATGTCGCGCACCATTTCCATGGCCAGCGGGGCCATACGGCATTCGGTGTAACGCATGGCGGCGGCCGGGTCGTCGCCGGGGGAGCCGAAGTTGCCCTGGCCGTCGACGAGCATGTTGCGCATCGACCAGGACTGGGCCATACGCACCAAAGTGTCGTAGATGGCGAAGTCGCCGTGCGGGTGGTACTTACCCATCACGTCGCCGACCACGCGGGAGCACTTGTTGTAGCCGCGATCGGGGCGGTAGCCACCGTCGTACATCGCGTAGATCACGCGGCGATGCACGGGCTTCATGCCGTCGCGCACGTCCGGCAGGGCGCGCTCGACGATCACGGAGAGGGCATACGCCAGATAGGACTCGCGCATCTCCTGCTGCAGGTCCTTGCGCTGGATGCGTTCGCCGGTGTCCATCAGGCCGTAGTCGGTAGTGTCCGCCTCCTGCGGGCTCAACGGCTCCATCGAGCCGTCCGGCGTGAACTGCTCGTCGCCGGTGTTGTTTTCATCTGCCACTGTTGTTCCTTTAGTTGTCTAAGTCCGTTGTGTACCTCCCTCTGACGAGGGAGGTTGGAGGATTCCGTTACGCATCAATCCAACGCACGTTCTTGGCGTTGCGCTGGATGAAGAGGCGGCGGGGTTCGACCTCATCGCCCATCAGCATCGAGAAGGTCTCGTCGGCCGCGGCGGCGTCCTCGATGTGCACCTGCTTCAGAATGCGGTGCTCGGGGTCCATGGTGGTCTCCCATAGCTCCTGGTAGCTCATCTCGCCCAGACCCTTGTAGCGCTGGATGCCTTCGCCCTTGGGCAGCTGGCGTCCGTTGGCCTTGCCTTCGGCGAGCACGCGGTCGCGCTCGGCGTCGGTGTACACGAAGTCGTGCGGGCCCTTGGTCCACTTCAGGCGGTACAGCGGCGGCATGGCCACGTACACGTAGCCGGCGGTGATCATCGGGCGCATGTAGCGGAAGAACAGCGTCAGGTTCAGGGTGGCGATATGCGCACCGTCCACATCGGCATCGGCCATGATGATGACCTTGTGATAGCGGACCTTGGAGATGTCGAAGTCCTCGCCGTAGCCGCCGCCGACCGCGGTGATCAGCGATTCGATGGTGTCGGACTTCATCATGCGGTCCAGCTGGCGCGCTCGGTGTTGAGGATCTTGCCTCGCAGCGGCAGGATGGCCTGCGTGATCGGGTTGCGGCCCTGGATGGCGGAGCCGCCTGCGGAATCGCCCTCCACGATGAACAGCTCGCACTCTTCCGGGTTGGAGGACTGGCAGTCCTTGAGCTTGTCGGGCATGCCGGCGGACTCGAAGATGGACTTGCGGCGGGTGTTCTCGCGGGCTTTCTTGGCGGCCAGACGGGCACGGGAGGCCTCGATGGCCTTCTGGATGATGTTCTTGGCCTCGGCCGGGTGGGCGTCGAACCAGTCGCCGAGCTTGTCGGTCATCACGCGCTGCACGAAGGTCTTGGCTTCGGAGTTGCCGAGCTTGGTCTTGGTCTGGCCTTCGAACTGCGGGTTGGTGAGCTTGACGGAGATCACGGCGGTCAGGCCTTCACGCACGTCGTCGCCGGAGAGGTTCTCGTCCTTGTCCTTGAGGATGCCCTTGTCTCGCGCGTAACGGTTGACCAGCGAAGTCAGCGCGGCGCGGAAGCCCTCCTCGTGGGTACCGCCCTCGGTGGTGGAGATCGTGTTCGCGAAGGTGTGCACGGCCTCGGAGTAGGCAGTGGTCCACTGCATGGCGAGTTCGGCGGAGATGCCGAGCTTCAGGTCTTCGGCCTCGAAGCTGATGACGTCCTCTTCCACCGGCGTGGCCTTGCGCACCTTGACCAGATAGTCGACGTAGTCCTTGATGCCGTTGAGGTACTGGTAGGTGACGGTCTGGTGCTTTGCGCCGGGCTCGTCCGCGGCGTCGCCGGCCACCTCGTCGCCGGCCTGGTCGTTCTCACGCTCGTCAGTCAGGCTGATCTTGAGGCCCTTGTTCAGGAAGGCCATCTGCTGGAAGCGGGAACGCAGCGTCTCGAAGTCGTAGATGGTGGTCTCGAAGATCTTCGGGTCGGCCCAGAAAGTCACAGACGTACCGGTGGACTCACCTTCGGTCATCGGCTCGCCCTGCTTCAAGGGCGCGGTGGGGTGCTGGTCGATGTACGTCTGGGTCCAGTGGAAGCCCTGACGGCGCACTTCGATGTCCACGCGGGTGGAGAGTGCGTTGACCACGGAGATGCCCACGCCGTGCAGACCTCCGGACACTGCATAACCGCCGCCGCCGAACTTGCCGCCGGCGTGCAGCTTGGTCATCACGGTCTCCACACCAGAGACGCCCTCGCCGGGCACCTCATCGACCGGGATACCTCGACCATCGTCCACCACACGGATGCCGTTGTCCGGCAGAATGGTGATCTCGATATGGCTGGCGTATCCGGCCAGCGCCTCGTCGACCGAGTTGTCGACGATCTCATAGACCAGGTGGTGCAAACCGCGCGGGCCGGTGGAACCGATGTACATACCGGGGCGGATACGCACGGCCTCAAGTCCTTCGAGCACCCTCAGATCGGAGGCCTCATAATGCTCGGGGGCCATGGATTCGTCAAGTTCGCCTTCGGTCAATTCCGCATTGTTGATGCGTTCCGCAGCCGCCTTCAGCTGCTCCTCTTTGCTGGTTTCGTCTGCCAACAGGCTTCCTTCCGTGACTACAGGGTCAACCTCCGTCATGAAGGTCATTCACGGAGGTGATATGGCTTACGAGGCCCGTAAAGGGCTCTTCTAGCCATTTGACCATACTGCATGTGATTTTACTCGTCTAACCCGACGAGCGCCATAGCGAGGCTTCTGCGAATTTGTTTGGTATCTTGGCTACCGCCGCCGAGCCCATTTGCGTGTGTATCCGGCGGCCGGGCCGGTCACGCGAATCTCGGTGATGGTCAATCCTTTGAGATTGCGACGGATGGTATCGGTGAGTTGGGGGATAAGGTAGGTCAGCTGCGTGGCCCAGACCGTGGATTCGGCGCGGATGGTCAGTACGCCGTCAGTGAAATCGGCGACTGCCGAATGGCTGGCGATGGCCTGACCCACCACTTGGTCCCAATGGTTGCGCAATTGCGCAAGCTTCATATTCGCCGTCCAGACGCCGTTGCCGGCGATGGTGGTCATCACGCTGCCCAGTTCAGCCGGATCGCGCCCCGGTTTGCCGAAGTTTTCGATGGCCTCTTCACGGCGGCGTCTGTAGTCCTTCAAGGTCGCCCCGCGACGGGAGAGCCGCTCGAATATTTCGGCCGGCAGTTTGGTCTCGTCCAGGTTGAGTTGGCGGGCGATCGGCGGGTTCATGACACTTTCCGTTCTACGGACGCGCTGTCCACCGCGGTTTTTTCGTCATACCCACCCAAACTCTCATTTTCCCGCGAATTGGACAAATTGCCCAGAGTTGGCAATATCACGGAAGCTGGTTCGTCCAGTGCGGCCACGTCGATGCGATGGGCCGATTCATAGTCGGGCACATCGCCTTCAGCGGCCACGGTAATCAGCACCTGATCCTGTTTTCTGGCGAAATCAAGAATCTGCGTGCGCCGGCTGTCGTCAAGCTGGGCGAACACATCATCGAGAATCACAATCGGCTGCAATCCCAACCGGTCACGCACTATTTCGAACAATGCCATTTTCAAGGCCAACGCCATCGTCCACATCTCGCCGTTCGAAGCGAACTCGCGGGCGGGAATACCGCCCAACTCAAGGTTCATGTCATCGCGCTGCGGACCGATAAGGTTCACGCCGCGAGCCACTTCACCGGGGTAGATGCGTTGGAAATGCTCGCTAATCTGCGGATGCGGATCGTCGAACATCAGCACTTCGTCGAATGAAGGCGCATAAGTGAGCGTCACCTGCTCGCCGGCACCGGCCAAGTCGGCGTAAATCGCGGCAAATGGCTCGGCAAGCAGACCGATCACATGAGCGCGCATACGGGTCAACGCCACACCGGCTTCGATGAACTGGCCGGTCCAGATTTCCAAACCGCTCAGAACCGCATCCATCGGCTGGCCATTGTTGACATTGGCATTCAATTGCTTCAACAATGTGGCACGCTGTTTGGCGATGCGCGTGAACTGTTGCAACGTCTGCATGTATCCGGGCTCGAGCAGAGCCGCAGCCTGATTCATCATGGTGCGGCGTGCTCCCGGATCGCCGGACACCAACCGCTGATCTTCGGGAGTGAAGGAAACGCTGGGAATCTTGCCGATGATATCGCGCAGATACAGCGACGACCCCGAGTTGATGCGGGCTCGGTTGGCACCACGCGCATGAATTGACGCTTCATACGTAGTGGTTTGACCGGCATCATCAGCGACGTTCGCGCGGATGGTGGCCGTGGTCTGCCCGCGTTCGATCAGCGGCAACGTGCTGGACGTGCGATGGCTCGATCCGGTGGACAGCACTTCGACGGCTTCCACCAGATTGGTTTTGCCCAGACCGTTCTTGCCGAACAGGATATTCACGCCTGGTACGAAATCGACCACTACCTGACTCCATGAGCGGTAGTGGTCGAGTGCGAGACGGGAGATGTGCATTAGCGAATCGTTGGAAATTCAGGGATTTCAGTTGTTAAAGCGCATCGGCACGAGCAGGTATCGGTAGTCCATGGACTCGTCGGAATCAGCTTCCTGCTGGCCATTGAACTCGACCGGCTTGACCGGGGTCGTCATTTTGATGCGCACGAATGGTTCGGTTACGGCGGACAGACCCTCCTTCAGGTAGGACGGGTTGAATGCCACGGTGATGTCGTCGCCATCCATGTCGATGTCCAGTGTTTCGTTGGCCTGAGCCTCGTCGACCGATCCGGCGGACAGCGCCACTTCCTGACCGGTGAAGGTCATGCGAATCGGAGCATTGCGTTCGGCGACCAAAGCCACACGGCTGATGGCGTCGAGCAAATCCTGCTTGTTGACTACGGCCTGAATCGGATATTCGTCGGCGAACAGGCGGTCGACCGCCGGGAATTCACCGTCGATGAGCTGGGAGGTGGAGACGCGGCCGGCGTTTTCGAAGCCGAGCAGCGTCGGGCTATCGGCATCGAAATCAAGGCGGATGTTCTGGTGCTCGTCAAGAGCACGGGCCACATCCTTGAGCAGGGAGCCGCGAACCAGCGTGGTGGTGTCGACGTCCGGGTTCTGCGGAGTCCAAGTGAAGGTGGCGCGGGCCAAACGGAAGCGATCGGTGGAGGTCATGACGACCTTGTCGCCTTGGAATTGCATGCGAACGCCGGTCAGTACCGGGCGGTTTTCTTCGCGGGAGACGGCAACGCACGCCTGGTTCACGGCCTGAACGAAAGTCGGGGCATCGACTTGGCCGAGCATGGCCGGTACCACGGGCAGATCCGGGTACTCGGTGTCGGGCATGAGCTGCAAGGTGAACTTCGACTTGCCGGACGTGATGGTCAGCGTGGAGCCGTCGGTGACCAGGTACGTTTTCTCCGAACGCAGCGATTTGGTGATATCGGCCAGCAGCTTGCCCTGAACCAGTACGGAACCGGCTTCGTCAACGCCGGCTTCGATGTGGTGGCGAGCGGAAATCTCGTAGTTGAAGGCGGAGAATTGCAGCGTTCCGTCAATGGCTTCCAGCTTGACGCCAGCGAGAATCGGGTTGGAGGGACGTGCGTCGATGACTCGGGAGGTCCAGGCTACGGCGTCGGCCAGGGCTGCGGTATCGATTTCGACTTTCATGTGTGATTGTTCCCTTCGTCGGATTGGCTGAGGAATATTCTAGCCGTTAGGTGGCGAACTTACGTACGCTGGATGACCGGCTGTTACTATGGCGATGATGCTTTTCACGTAACTGAGTAAGTAATCGCCATAATAAGGCCGGTGGATAGTGTGGATAAGTAGGGCTGAGCCCTACAACTGCAACGGTTCATAAGTCCCTGAAAATTGTGGACAAATTCTGCATGGCTTGTGGATAAGTGGGCGAGTTTTCCACAGCCAGTTCGTCGAATTTGAGTTTTCCACATCGAGGTCGCGGTTATGCACGAGTTTTCCACAACAAAATAGTGGGTAATCCACGAGTTATCCGCCGAGTTTACCCACATCTGTGCACAACTATGTGGATAACTTTTTTTGGTTTTCGCACTTTCGCACGGCGTGTTGAAGACTGTTTTTCGTCGAGGAGAATCGATTCTGGAGACCGTTTTCGGCACTTTTTCCGTCTCGCTCGCCCAAACCCGCAAAATCGGTCCTCAGAATCGATTCTCTCGTTTCATGGTTTTTTTGCGTGTTCCCCTTCGAAACTCCCCTCAGTCGTCTGCGCCGACAGATCCCCTCACAAAGGGGAGCCATGAGGAATCTAATGTCTCGAATCCGTTGCCTCGACGTATCCACCAGAATCCGCCTGAGCAACCAAAAACGGCACTTTTCGGAAAGTCAGTCCAAAAAGTGCCGTTTTTCGTCTCTCAGAAGCGTTGTGTCAGTTGGTGTTGCTTTGCTTGAGGCGAACCGTGAGCTCCATAACGTAGTTATAGATCTCCTGTTTTTGCTGCATTCGGTCACTGATTCGAGTGCAGGCATGCATTACTGTGGTGTGATCGCGTCCGCCAAAGACCTGGCCAATATCCATCAGGCTCATACTGGTCATTTCGCGAGCCAGATACATGGCGATCTGACGAGGAACAGCCACGTTTTTGGTTCGTGATTTACCGACAAGATCCTCAAACGTCAGGTGGAAGTACTTCGCCACCTGACTGATGATGTCCGTGGGCTTGATTTCCACATCGGTGGTGAAGAAGTCCTGCAACGTCTGCTCGGCCAAGGCGCGGGTCACCGGCTGATTACTCAGCGAGGCCACGGCCGTAACACGGGTTAGCGCGCCTTCGAGTTCACGAATGTTCTCGGTGAAGCGTTCGGCGATGAGGTCCAACACATCGCTGGGGATTTTCGAGCCGTTCATCGAGGCGATCATGCGAAGAATGGCGATTCGGGTCTCCAGATCCGGCGGCTTGACGTCTACGGTCAGGCCGGATTCGAAGCGCGAGATGAGTCGAGCCTCGAAACCCTTCAAATTCTTGGGCGCTACATCGGAAGCAATGACAATACGCTTATTTGCCTGATGCAGTGCATTGAACGTATGGAAGAACTGATCCAAGGTGGCTTCCTTGCCGCCGAGGAACTGGATATCGTCAATAAGCAACACATCAACCTGTCGGTATCGACGGTTGAATTCAGCAATCTGACCCTGGCTTTGGTTCGGGTTTTGCAGCGCGTCAATGAATTCGTTCGTGAATTCCTCAGACGTGACGTATCGAACCTTCAGCCCGGGATCCTTGACCAGTGCATAGTTGCCGATGGCGTTCAGCAAGTGGGTTTTGCCCAGGCCCGATCCGCCATAGATACACAACGGGTTGAAATCCTGCCCGGAACCTTCGGCCACGGCCAGTGCGACCGTACGGGCAAAACGGTTGGAATCGCCGGGCACGAAGGAATCAAACGTGAAGTTCTTATTGAGATGAGTCTCGGGATCGCGATTCATCTTCTGCTGACCGACCGGGAACTGCGGCTCGGTGGCGGGCATCGGTTCCCGCGGTGCGGCTGCCGGCTTTGCACCATAGGATTCTTTACCGAATTCGGCGACAGTCGGAGAAATTTCCGAAGGATATGGCTGCGCCGGCTTTGCCTCCGAAAGCGGTTCGGGCTCGGTTTTCGGCACGACCTTGAACGCGGGAAACATATTTTCGCCGGTTACCGTACGCAATGCCTGAAGCAGGGAATCGTTCAAATCACCCTGAATGGCTTGAAGCGTGTCGTTGTTGTCCACACACAGCACGATGGTCGAACCGAAGACGCCTCAGGAACAACGCCTTCCAACCAGCCTTTTTCTCGTGGGCTGAGCGAAGCGCTGTGTTTGAGCACCGTCAGCGTGTCTGACCAGATGTGGGCGGCCTCGATTACGGGGTCGCCGGAAGCGTTAACCATGGTGGCCCCTTCTGTCGCTGTGGCGAAATACGTACAACAGATAATATTTACTCTGGTTTAGACAAGTTATCCACCGTGTCGCGTGTTGAAATAACTGGATTGTGAATAACAAACATGTAATTTGTGGATAACTTTTGGCCGTGAATGGTTGGTATTCCGCCGATTATAAGAGATTTGGGGCGTGTCTCGCAACGTGTCGAAATGTGAAAATACTCCGTCCGTTTTGACTTGAGGGTAGGGGTGAGAGTACTTTGGTATAGCTTGACTCACGTGAGGGCAGCGCGAAGCGTTGCCGAATAGACCTAGGAGCAATGGATTATGAAGAGGACGTTCCAGCCGAACAACCGTCGTCGCCACATGAAGCACGGCTTCCGCCTGCGCATGCGCACCCGTTCTGGCCGTGCGGTGATTAACCGTCGCCGTGCCAAGGGCCGCAAGTCCCTCTCCGCCTGATCATTCCGATCAGTGCCACAGGCATAGTCGAGGTGGAGAGGCTTCAAAGCCATCGTGATTTCGTCACCGTGCTGAAACGCCGGCGCAAAGCAGGTGGCAAGGATATCGTCGTACACTATTTGGTGCCCGACGACCATCATGATGATGACGACCGGACGGTGCATCGCCGTTTGGGATTAGCTGTCTCCAAATCGGTAGGACATGCGGTCACCCGTAATACGGTGAAGCGTAGGTTTCGTGTATTGGCCAGAGCCCATGAGGATCTGCTGCCCGCGCATTGCGATATCGTTTTGCGCGCCAAGCCCAGTGCAGCGACCGCATCGTTCGCTTCGCTAGATCAGCAGATCGCGAAGGCTTTTGCCACGGTGGCGCATAAGGTGGCTGAGGCATGACAGCTTCTTTCAAGGCGGTGATGATTGGTGGGGTGCGCTGGTATCAACAGCACATCTCGGCAAACACACCGCCTTGTTGCAAGTATTATCCAACGTGCTCGAATTATGCCATTGAGGCATTGGAACGGTATGGCGCGTTCAAAGGGGGAGTGCTCGCCGTGCTGAGATTACTGCGTTGCCGGCCGTGGAGTCGTGGGGGAATCGACGATGTTCCACAACGGTATTCCGTTTTTTACAGGTTTTCGTGGTCGAAGGCTCATGAAGAGCCTCGACTGACACCATTGGCCACAACCCAAAGAGAGGCCCAACGATGAACTCAAATGAATTTCTGCTTGATAGCGGGTTTTGGGGATTTCTATATAAAATCCTGACTCCCGTTGAGTGGTTGCAGACCTGGATCATGAAGATCGTGCATGACTTCTTCGTGATGCTGGGCGTGAGCCCGATTGGTGTCTCATGGGTGCTTGCCATTATCATCCTGGTGCTGGTGGTGCAGGCTTGTATCTTCCCGCTGTTCTACAAGCAGATGAAGTCGATGCGCAAGATGCAGGCATTGGCGCCGAAGATGCAGCGTATTCAGAACAAGTACAAAGGTAAGACGGATCAGGCTTCCAGGGAGGCCATGAGCCGTGAAACCATGAAACTGTATCAAGACAATGACGTCAATCCGGCTGGCTCCTGCTTGCCTATGCTCATTCAGGGCCCGGTGTTCATGTCCATGTTCTACACGCTGTCCGCCATTCCATACATTGCCAACGGTAAACGCGATGCGTTGGGCGCGTTCGACGTAGCAACCGCCAAGCAATTCACCCAAACCGATGTGTTCGGCATTGTCAGCGTGACCGATAACTTCACCAGTGCTGCCGCTAGTGGCAAGGCGGTCATCGGTATCTTCGTGTTCCTGATGTGTTTCTGCCTGTGGTTTATGCAGTACTTCAGCATGAAGCGCAACATGGCAGCTGCTTCGATGAACAAGCAGACCGAGACCATGCAGAAGGCTATGCTGTGGCTCTTCCCGGTGATGTACATCTTCTCCGGTGTCGCCATGCCGTTCGCCGTGCTGGTCTACTGGCTGACCAACAACGTGTGCAACCTCTGCCGCACATTGTGGCAGGTGTACGCATTCCCGACCCCTGGCTCTCCGGCTGCGGCGGACAAGGAGAAGCGCGATCATCGTAATGAGAATGCTCGCCGCGCAAAGGCCGGCCTGCCCTCTCTGGAAGAAGAAGCATTGGCCAAGGCCAAGGAAGAGGCCGAGCGTAAGGCCACTCAGGGCTATCAGCGTCAACAGCCCGTGCGTAAGCGCAAAAAGAAGTGACGACTATGTCGGTGCGAGTTCGATGTTTCACGTGAAACATTCAACACGCACCGACATTACTTTCTCTGTTCGGGGGAGCAGGGCTTAGACTTGGAATTCAAACACGACATGAAGGAGTAGCGTATGGCACAGGATGACGTGAAGTCGATCGACCAGCTCAACGAAGAGGCTGACATCGCCGCGGATTACCTTGAAGGCCTACTGGATATCGCCGACTATGAGGGCGACATTGAGATGGGCGTGCGTAATGACCGCCCCACCGTGCAAATCGTTGCTGATGACGATACTGACATCAAACATCTTATTGGCCGTAATGGTGAAGTCGTTGATGCTCTGCAGCAATTGACTCGTCTGGCTGTACAGCAGAAGACCGGCGAGCGTTCTCATCTGATTGTGGATGTCGACGGTTTCCTGAAGCGCAAGCGTCAGCACCTCCGTGATATCGCCTTGGATGCCATTGACGCAGTGAAGGATTCCGGCGAGCCGTATGACTTGAAGCCGATGAATTCCTTCGAACGTAAAGTCGTTCACGATGTGGTTCGGGAAGAGGGGCTGAAGTCTCGCTCGCACGGTGAGGAGCCTCATCGTTACGTGACGGTGTATCTCAAGAATAGAGTCGAGGATACCGCCGAAGACGACGAGCTTGATCAGGAGTAATTGCTCGGCGAGTTTTTTTGAGATGACAGGGACGTTCGACGGATGTCGTCTTTGAACAAACTAAAGTGACCGCATGGAGAATGGCGTCGTAATGAGCGGCGCCATTCTCCATGTTGATTGTTTCACGTGAAACATGGTGAGGGAGATGGCTATGACGGATCAGCTGCAGGGGTCACCTGTACTTGCTGAGGTCTTGGGTGATGCGTTGCCGAAGTTGGAGCGTTTCCATGCCAAGATTGCCGAAGAGGGTGAACCTCGTGGATTGATCGGCCCCCGTGACGTCGATATCATTTGGGAACGGCATATTCTGAATTCCGCTGCGATTGTGCCGTACGTTCGGAATGCGACGAATGGTATTCGCTTCAAAACAGTTGCCGACGTCGCAGTGGTGGTGGTTTTCCTGGATTGGTGGCTGCCGCGTGTTTGCCGGATCATGACTTCACGCTGATTGAACCGATGGAGCGGCGAATCGAATGGTTGCATGAATGTGTTGGCCTGATGCAACTGCAGAACGTTGAGATTATTCGTGGACGCTCCGATGCCGTCATCCAGCAGGTACGGAAGCGGGAAATTCATCCGTTCGCTGTTGTCACGTGTCGTGCGGTTGCTCCTATGACCAAACTCTCTGGCTGGACGTTGCCGTTGCTGAAACCGTCAGGACAGTTGATCGCACTGAAGGGACGGTCTGCTCAGGCTGAAATCGACAAGGCTGGCAAGGAGATTGCAAAATTCGGTGGTCGTCGTCCACGTGTCGTTGAGGCGGCTGTCGGGCCGGATCTTGAGCCTACCCACGTGGTGATTGTGGATAAGCGATGAGTGGAGTACTGATTGAGTTATCCACATTTCCATATGTGCGTAAAAGTTATCCACATTTTTACGGGACGATGTGCATAATGATGAAAACATTGATTTTTCAATGTTTTTCGTCTGTGAATACACAATCTAACACTCAACGTCATTCACACTTATCCACACTTATCCACATTGCATATCGCAATTGTGGATAACGAGCATCATGTCCATACGAATGAGAACACTGGAACTTACGTCTGTGCAAGGAGGAGCGATGGCCACCAAGGATCATCAGTCGGAACCTATAGAATCGGCTTCCGAAACGCTTCAGCGAATATTCGATGGTCACGGTTCAGTGCTTGGTAGCCAAATGGCTGATGAAAGCTCACGCTACGATGTACTCAAGAAAACCGATTTCCCAAAGCCTCAACGGACTCGTCGTATCGCCGTGGCCAACCAGAAGGGGGGAGTGGGTAAAACCACATCCACGGTAAACACCGCTGCGGCGCTGGCGAACAAGGGCGCGCAGGTGTTGGTCATCGATATGGACCCGCAGGGCAATGCCTCTACGGCGTTGGGTGTATCTCATGCATCGGGAGAGCCCTCGGTCTATGACGTTATCGAGGGGCGTTCCGATCTGGGTGATGTTATCACGGTCTGTCCTGATTTTCCCACACTTGATGTTGTGCCTGCATCAATCGATCTCAGCGGTGCTGAGTTGGAAGTGGCTGATCTGCCCAACCGAAACACGTTGCTGAAGGAGGCCCTAGACCTCTACCTACGTCAATCAGATAAACACTATGATTACGTGTTCATTGATTGCCCGCCCAGCTTGGGCCTCTTGGTCATCAACGCCATGTGTGCAGTGACCGAGATGCTGATTCCTATCCAGGCTGAGTATTACGCATTGGAGGGTCTTGGCCAGCTGATTAACACGATTGGTTTGGTGCAAGAGCATTTCAATCCCGTACTGCTGGTGTCCACCATGCTCGTCACGATGTTCGATCGCCGAACGTTATTGAGCCGTGAAGTATATAACGAGGTTAAGGGACACTATCCCAGCATTGTGCTGAATACCACCATCCCGCGTTCAGTCAAGATCTCCGAAGCGCCGAGTTTCTCCCAATCGGTGATTGCCTATGATCCTCGTGGCATAGGTGCCATATCGTATGGTGAAGCAGCTTTGGAAATCGCACAGCGTTCGCAACAAGTCCTTGACACCATTGATGCGAGGAGGAACAAGTAATGGCATCAAAATCACGACTTGGTAAGGGCCTTGGCGCTTTGTTCCCCACATTGCCAGGGGAGGAGCCGGTGGCGGAGCAGCCCGCAATGATTGCGGAGGATTCGTCTACTCCGGAGGCCACTGCTGACATAACCCCCGCCAAGAAGGCTACTGCCCAGCAGGAATCAAAACCTGCCGTGCCTCAGACGATATCGTCCAGCAAGGCAGTCAAGAAAGCCGCCGGTAAACGCGCATCCATGCCCGCATTGGACACCATTACTCATCCTAGCGACCTGTTTTTCGGTACGGAGAAACCTCAAACCGGTAAGGTCGCCGCACCTCAGCAGGGCGGCAAGTCGTCTGCGTCTCAGACGGCACATCGTACATCCGTCACTGTCAAAGATGTTCACGTGAAACATCTTTGACTGCATCGGCGGCAAAGACCGCTGACACAGATAAGAAGGACGAGCTCAAGCCGGTAGCCGGTGGTTATCTGGCTGAACTCAAACTGTCTGATATCGGGCCCAATGCACATCAGCCTCGTACCATCTTCGACGAGGATGAGTTGAATGAGCTGTCTGCTTCCATTAAGGAAGTTGGTGTGCTGCAACCGATAGTCGTGCGCAAGCGTCCGGCAAGCCAGATTGCTGCGGCCAAAGCCGCCAAGCACGACGAGACGGAATCCAGCACGAATCCGTTTGCCGGTCATTTGGACAGCCCGTATGAGCTCATTATGGGTGAACGCCGTTGGCGTGCTTCTCAGTTGGCTGGGTTGGAGACGATTCCCGCCATCGTCAAAACCACTGCGGATGATGATATGCTCCGCGATGCATTGCTGGAAAACTTGCACCGTGTGGCCTTGAATCCGCTGGAAGAGGCGGCTGCCTACCAGCAGATGATTGAAGAGTTCGGGTTGACACAAGTACAACTGTCCAAGTCGGTGTCCAAGTCTCGCCCGCAAATCGCCAATACCTTGCGACTGCTGAACCTGCCGGCTTCTGTGCAAAAGAGAGTGGCTGCCGGTGTGCTATCGTCCGGTCATGCGCGTGCGCTATTGGGCCTGAGCGATCCGGAGGAAATGGACAAGCTGGCTTCTCGTATTATTGCGGAAGGTCTTTCTGTACGCAGCACCGAAGAAATCGTCGCCATGAAGATTGCGTCGGGGGAGCAGCCGAAGAAGCCTAAGACGTCTAAGACCAATCCTTGGGTTGGTTCCGCCATCCAGCAGAGTTTGGAAAATCATTTCGATACCAAGGTGTCGATTAAGGGCAGCACCAAGCATGGTCGCATCGAAATCGTCTTTTCGTCACCAGAGGATATGGATCGCATCCTGCAGCTGCTGGTGCCGAGCCAAGGCGATGCCGATTCCAAATGGGTGTAACACGATAAGAACATTCGTGTTGTCGCCGGCATTATTGCTGTGCAGTGCGTTGTATGCGCAAGACGTTATAGCCTCTGCGTGATTCCTGGCAGGGGCGTATGCCCGCGCTGTAGCCCCTGTCGCAATAGAAAACCCCTCAGGCTGGAGGGACATCACACATCGTGATTCTCCGTCGCCTGAGGGGCCTTTCTATGCCTTTGACCGGTGCGTACTATCCAAAGGCGGCATGCTGTAACACTGACCTAGCGCTGCTCCTATGTCACAGGCAGCAGTCAGAACAGCAAGCCATCATCAGGTCGCCGCAATCAGTCCGTAAGATAGGCCTGCGCATCCAGCGCTGCACGGCAGCCCATGCCCGCTGCGCTGATTGCCTGACGATAAGTACGATCCACGCAATCGCCTGCAGCAAAGATGCCTGGCGCACTGGTCACCGTGCTGGCACCCTGCACCACGACATACCCATCATTGTCACGGTCCACAACACCAGCTGCAAAATCAGTGGCTGGCGTATGGCCGATAGCCACGAATACGGCGTTGGTGTCCAGCGTGCTTTCTTCTCCGGTCACCACGTTACGTACGGCAATGCTGCTGACACTGGCCGGTGCTACAGCCGGTCGTTTGAGCGTCAAGCCAGGAATGGCAATAGGTGCACCGGTGTTCTGTGTGGGGGAGGAGGTGCCGGTAATGGAGGTCACCACTGTGTTGGTCATCAGAGTGATGGTCGGATTGGCTTTGGCTCGGTCCACCATGATCTGCGAGGCGCGGAAGCTATCGCGTCGGTGAATCAAGGTGACCGAAGAACCGAACCGGGTCAGGAATAATGCCTCTTCAAAAGCCGAATCGCCACCGCCTACGACCACGATAGGCTTGTTCCTGAAGAAGAAGCCATCGCAGGTGGCGCAGTACGAGACGCCATGTCCGGACAGCTCCTGTTCGCCGGGCACCCCAAGCTTACGGAATGACGACCCTGTGGCGATGATGAGTGCTGATGCCTCCAACTGGGAGTCATCGGAGAGCGTTACACGATAGGTCGGCTTGACCGAATCACTCTCACACGCCTCAATGGAAGAGACATCGTCTGTGATATAGGTTGTACCGAAGCGCTTGGCCTGTTCCTTCATGCGATCCATAAGATCCGGGCCAAGAATACCTTCCGGGAATCCGGGGAAGTTCTCCACCTCAGTGGTGTTGATCAACTGTCCACCTGGCGACAACGCACCAGTGACCATAACAGGATTAAGACCTGCACGGCCAAGATAGATGGCGGCCGTGTAGCCAGCGGGACCAGAACCGATAATGATGACGTTATGTTCACGTGAAACATTGTCACACCCCCATACGATATTCCATGTCATTCAGCCAGACGCGAAGAAAGGGCGGCACCGTCGAATGTATGCGAACGGTACCGCCCTTCTTGGGTCAGTTATCGGTATAGATGCCGATTAGAAGACCTCCACCTTCTCGATGTACAGCTGGTTCTGCGGCAGGCTACCCGATGGCACCCACAGCAGCAGATCCTGCGTATTGACGGCTTTGGTGAACTTCACCTCAGTAGTGCCACCTTCAGCAAAGGTGAATTCGGCCACCTGCTCGCCCTGAGTGGGGTCTCCAGTGGTATTTGCGCGAATATAGCCCTTACCACCGGATGTGCGGATGGTGATAACCATGCGGTACGCATCCTGCGGCTGGTCAAGGTGCATGTAGTATGCGTACCCGGATTGGCCGCCAGGATTCGACAGGAAGTTGGCGCTGGAAATCGTAAACGCCGTGTTGTTCTCATGGCGCGGTTGCGGAGCAGCGCTGGAATCCTTATCGCCGGACTTCTTGGCCTTGGTCTTCTTGGACGACGAATCAGCAGTCTCGGACTTCTTGGACTTGTCTGATGCCAAGTCCCTGGATTCGCTCTGAGTGGCATCACTCGACTTTGAGGAATCGTCAGTGGCGCCACCGTTCGTCGCGTTCTTGCTGCCACCGAATGGCACAGCGTCAGCATTGATATCGGGCCAGTCACCTTCACTGGAGTTGCTGGAAGCATCGGCAGGATTGTCTCCGGAGGATCGGAACGCATGCACTGCCCAAACAGCCGCTGCCACTACCAATATCAGAGCCACAATGATGGCAACGACCTTGGTCGACAGTTTGCCGAACAGATGTTCATCGGGCAGCTTGCTGTCATCCTCGTCATCCGGCACATCTTTCGGTGTGAAGCTCGGAGGAATGGCGCTTACTTCGGCAATGCGGGCCTGCTCCTCTTCCAAGGCACGCAGCGATTCCTCACCAGGAGCCACAGCACGGCCGCTGGCGTCGAACACGGGAATACGACTGGTTGTCTCTCCCACGGCGGCATCGGAAATACCGCCGGTAACAATAGGCACTGTCAACCGAGTATTATCACCCGGACCGCCGATGGGGGCCGGATTCATTTCGCTGTACCAGTCACCGGTGCCTTCACCGGAAAGATTTTCGTGCTCCCAGGCGTCAGAAAGGTTGAAGTCAAACAGACGGCGGGCATCAGACTGAGACTGGTTACCGTCAGCAGTACTGGACCCATCAGGCAGAGGAACCGGTGACATCGCGTGCGGAGCGGGGACGGCGGCCGTCTGAACCGGCAGGGAAGGGGTAATAGACAATTCCGGAAGACTGCTGCTGTTAATCAACGTGCTGGGAATAGGCACGATATCAGTCTCGTTGGCAGGCTTCAGTATCGCCTTGGTAATCGAGCAATCGCTTTCCACGCTCGGCAAAGCAATATCAGCATCGCTCAGTCCAGAGAGCGGCTTCCAATTACCCAACAAGGCATCGAGTTCTACAAGGGCAGCCATTGGCAACGTATGATCGTCGGGCTCGTTCAAGGCCAATCCACGCTTGCAAATCACGCGGAATTCGCCAGGGGTGTCTTGCGGCAAGGCACGCAGATTGAATGTGGGTGTCGCTTGGCTTGGCGTGCGTGTCAGCAGGGTATAGAGTAATGCCGCAAGCTGGCGAATCGCATACCGTTCAGGACCGTCCGTACGCAGATCGGTAGCGGACGTATCGGCCAGTATCGTGGCACATGGTGCATCGGCAATTTGCACACCGGAGGTAGTCACTCGAACGGTGTCGGTTGTGATGACGATGCCGCTGGGAGTATCCGCAATGACCTCGCGCAGCACGTCGGCGCATTCTCCGATAATCGACCGGATGGCGCTGTAGCTGAGCGGCTTGGCGGTATCTACCATGTAGTCAGTCAGGCATTGGCCGCTATCCACCGGCATGACAATGAGAAGTACGTCGGATTCCATACGGTATTTCAGTATGGGAATCACACGATCAGGGCGAGTGGCGGCGATGCGACCAGCGAGCTTATCGATTGCGGCGAAAGCGCTGCGATCGGTAATGATGAACAGCTGGCAATCCTTTGCCAGCACACGGTCGTTGGCTTTCCATGCCTGAATGCCAGGCTCCTCACGCAACGATGATACCAAGGTGTATCGGTTGAGAATCGTGTCTCCGAGTTGCGGTTTCATAGTGCGTTCGGCTCCGTGTGATTGGTGTTCGAGATTGGTCTTAGATATTCTACGTGCGGGGCTATCCTTGACGGGCTCCGTCTCAGGATTGATTTACGTAGCGTCGACTTTTTTCCGGCTGGGCTGTCACAGCAACGTCCTCACTGGCCGGAGTCTTGTGTAGACGGGCCAGTATCGAGTGATAGGCGCTGATGAGTTCCGGGGTGTGTACCACCCACAACACAGCCACATATACTACGGCCAGCACAATGGTGAGCACCACGCAGATGGCCAGCGCAGACCACCAGCTCATGTGCCCGCCTACTGGTCGAATATCCGCGCCGAGCAGTGCGACTACCGGTCGTTTGATCAGCCAGACCACAACTCCGGAAGCCAGTGCCGCCACAATGGCCTTGGCATATGTCCTCGTGATCTCCCGACCGCCAAGATTGCCTTCGAACTTGCGGCGCAACATCATCAACGTCAGCGGCAACGCCAGTAATCCACCGAGGGTCACCGAGCAGGCGATGCCGAGTACCCAATGCTCAGGAGGAAGTACCATCATGCCGATGATCATGAATATTGAGGTGAATCCATACTGCATCACCGCGGACAGGAAGGGGTGAAGGCCGTCCTCAAAGGCGTAGAACGTGCGCTGGATCAGCAGGAACGCCGACCCCAATGGAATGCCCATAGACAAGGCGATAAGCGCATAGGAGATCAACATAGTCTCGTCCATCGAGACGGACGGAAGCAATGCACGGATGATCGGTTCGGGGAACACGACCATGGCGGCGGCGAAGAACATGATGAGCAGGCCCACATTATTCAGTGCGCTGACCAGGTCGTGCCGTGCCTCATCCAGATTCGCAGCTGCGATGGAACGGGAGATTTTGGGGAACATAGCCGTGGATACCGATACGGCGATGAGTGAATAGGGCAGGATGAACAGTGTGTACGCATTCTGATAGGTCGCGTTGCCTGCCACGCTGAACAGGCTGGCACCCGTCAGTTCATGGGCGCGCTGCGGTGCGGATGTGGCGATACGGGTAAGGATAATGCCGCAGATCTCACTGGTGATCACCACGCCCAAAGAGCCTAACGCCACGGGACCCATAGACCTGAGTCCAAAGCCGCCAAGCCCGAAGCTGGGTTTGTACTTGAACCCGATACGGGCCAGCGGCAGGAACAGTATCAGCGCTTGGAAGGCCACGCCCAAAGTCCAGGTGCCTGCGGTAAGCGCGATTTTGTCGGCGGTCCAGAATTCGAGGGGCTGTTCATTGGCCTTGCTGAACAGCAGAATAAAGCCAGTAAAACCGGCGCAACTAATAATGTTGGCACCGGTTGAGCTCCACGCATACGTGAGGAAATGGTCTTTGGCGGCCAGGATCTGACCCAATACCGTATACAGGCCGTAGAAGAACACCTGAGGCATGCACCACAGGGTGAACGAGGTGGTCAGGGCTATCATCTGGTGATCGTCGCTACCCACGTACAGGCGGGCAAGCAGAGGCTGGCCGCCGCCATCACCACGGTCATGGCCAATAGGATGCCGATGGCCAACGTAATCAGGCGATTCAGTCGTTCTTGGGCGTCTTTTTCTTTCAACGTGCGCACGATCTGGGGCACCAGCACGGCGTTGAAGATGCCGCCGGACACCAGCGTGAACACGGATTGGGGAATCATGGAACCGGCCTGATAGGCGTTGGCCGCCAATCCGGTGGTGCCGATGGCCGCAGCGAGAAGAATCGTGCGGAGCTGACCGGTCACACGGGAAGCAGCGGTTCCCGTGGCCATGATCAGGGAATTACGACCTACGCTTGAACTCATTCGTCGGGGTCCTTCTTCCGATGGAACTGCCGCCACAGGCCGATAATGCCCAGTAGCACGGCGAAGCCGATGATAATGAAGCCGCTGGCATCACTGATGCGCATCACACTGGTGATCGCGGTGTCCTGCGTGTTGCCGAAGCTGTTGCCTTCCCGGTCGGTCAACGACACATGGGCCGTCGATGAGCCGGAAGTGGAAACGCGGATGGTGAAGGTCACCTGAGCGTCGCTATGCGAGGGAATATCGATGTCAGCGGTTCGCGAGGTGACGATCTGCATGGAGTCAGTCAGTGAGTTGACCTGCACGCTGACGGCGTAGGGAAGGTCATTGCTGACGGTGATTGGCATTTTCGCGGATTCGCTGAACACGGATATTGATTCCGATGGGTTGATGCGTACGCCGTTCAGAAGATCGCTGGCCAGTGTTTTCGTGGCTTTGACCATGGCTTTTCGCGTGGCTGTCGGCTGGGGGGAGCCAGACATGGACCGCAGCGCCATATCGTCATGCAGCGCCAGTAAAGAGCCAATCCATTGCGTCGGATCGTTGCTATGCGAGGCGGTGTCATTGGCGTCCTGCCGGGCCAGGGCCTGCGGGTCCAACGACGAGACCTCGTCGGAATCAATCTCGTTCCTCAATATGGAGGTGGCCATGCGCATGATGTCATGCCGGCTGTCGACCAACTGTCTCAATGCCGACCGGGTATTGGCGGTGTTGGCATCATCGGCCTTGTCGGGATTGACCGAATCGCTGACATTGTACGGATCGGCCTTGGCCATGGTCTTCAGGTCCGTCAGATTCAACCAAGACGCCTGCTCGAAGGCGCTCATCACCTGATCGATCCAGCTGGCCTCCGTGGTGCGGGAGAACGTCATAAGCAGGTATCGGGATGTATAGGGCTGTTCCATCTGGTAGAACGCGCTCTGAGCGATCAGTCGGACCAACCGACCGGCATCGCTGGACTCGGCCTGCGCGTCCGTGCTGGTGGCTTGGCCCTTGGCCAGCGTGCCCAAGGTCGATTGCTCCTTCAGCACGGTGACATCGCCGGCAGGCGTATGCACCACGTAGGTGCCTGTGTGTACGGCTTCAGTCTGGTCGGCATCGAAAGAGGCATCGGCAATCACCGTGTCATAGCCCTGCTCGCGTGCTGCGGTCAGCGCATCCAACGTCCAACAGTTGTTGCCCTGCCATGCGTACGCGGAGGGTGTTTCGGAGTCGCCTCCGTCGGCATACCATGCGGCCGCCTGCTTGGCGTTCCACTGCTCAGTGGTGATGCCGGCCTTTTCGTAGGCCGCGGTATCGTCCAGTGCGGTATAGGCGGTGATGTCGAAGTCGGCGGGCTGCAGGATGCCGGCAATGGACGGTTGCACTGCGGACTGACGCCAATACAGAGGATCCGCGATCACTTGCAGCGAGCGGTGCTTGGCGAATGTCTGCCCAAGGGATCGCGCGGTATCGGCATCCTGTTCGGATAAGGATATGGCTTGCGTATCAGTGGCTTTGGCCGCGTTGCTGGCGTCGGCGTTATCGGACTTGTCGGCCTTGTCCGTGCTGTTGGACTTGGACGATGTTGATGTCGAGGAAGTGGTGGTTTCGGCAATGCGATTGCTGATGGCCTTATTATCGACCTGCCAGCCGCTGGCGGTGTAGGGCATGGCCACGGTCAGGTTCATGGCCGGTGTTGTCGCGGTGTTGAGCCCATCCGAAGATCGGGTCAGAAAACTCGGCAAATCGGCGAGTATCTGATTGCCAACGATATACGACAGCATCAGCGGTTTCGGTCCCCAACTCCCTATGGAGGCAAGGGTCTGCTGATTGGCGTTCACCTCGATGGTGACGGTGGCAGTGCCGCCGGCGGGAATCATGGTACGTCAACGGAACCCAACTCGTTGGGGGTTGGGATGGGGGCGTTGTTCTCGGCCCAATTCTGAATATCGGTGCGCGAGACAAAGGTGAACAACGCATTGGTGGTCAGGTGCAGTGTGCCGCTTGACGTGGCCGTGCTGTCCGTATTGCTGATGACCGCGGTGACACGATAGCCCGATTTGGAGGTGACGATGGGGGTGCTTTGCGTGATGGCAATGCTCTGCTTGGGCTGATTCTCGGTCTGATTGCCCGTTGCGTCCGTCGTATCGGATGAATCAGTCGTGTCCGTCGTATCGTTCGCGTAGACGGTCAATGGAGCGGCCAGCATCGCCACAACGGCGACGCCAGCCGCCAGTGCGTGTGCCAGACGTGTGCAATGTCGTAAGACTCCGGGTAGGTTCACTCGTTTGCCTGCCTGTTCTTCTTCCTGGCGTAGAGCCACGCGATTTTGCGTTCGTTGGGATAGCTCAACACGTCATCCAAATCTTCAAAACGCACCCAGATGGCGTCTTCCGCCTCATGATCCGGGTCTCCTTCCACCGTCAGTTCACCGCCGGTCTGTTTGAGCGCGAAGTGATGGACCAGCTTGTGCACGCGCTGCGTGGTACCGGTGAACCAGTAGTCGATGGTGGCGATGGAATCGATCACCTCGCCCAGGATGCCGGTCTCTTCATGCACTTCGCGCACAGCGGTCTGCTGCGGGGTCTCGCCTTTTTCGATATGCCCCTTCGGCAAGCACCATTCGAGATGGCCGGAGCGGGAATGACGGGCGATAATGGCCACGCGGTTCTGGTCATCGAAAATCAGACCGCCTGCCGAATATTCGCGTACGACCGGCAGTTCCTGGGCATCCAGTGAAGCGAATGTGGTCGGACCGTCCGACGTACGGCGTTGCGGCATCATGGCCGGAGTCGGGCCGGATGGCGTCACCGGTTCTACCGGCACTGCCGGTTCCGGCGAGGCAACATCTCCGGACGGGTGCCGGCCGAAGACCGTGGCCGGCGTGGGATGCGCTGACGTTGCGGGCCTCACTGGTGCTGCAGACGGCGCTGAGACCGGCATGGTGACCGGCGGTTGCGGCCGGGTGCGGTACGTGCCGCAGGTCGGCATCAGCACGTCGCGCGGAGTCGGTATCGCTGTGGTGTGCGCGGCGGCGGCCTTGGCGACCGCAACGGCAGCATCTACGGCCGCGTGAGCGGTCGCCGCGGGATCGTTCGTGACGATGGTTACGGACGTTTGTGCCGTGGCGATAATCGGCTCGACCTCGGCAATCGTCTCGGCACCGGCCTCGCCGGCGATACCATCAGCCTGCCCCTCGATAGTGCCGCTGGTAGTGGCGATGGTGACGGTGGCATGCATGCCGAAGACGGTGGCCGGTGTGGGCATCATCGGCTTCGGTGCGGGCATGTCGCTGGCGGCGTCCGATATTTCGGATTCGGATGGTTCAGGTGTGGCGGGCGTTGCGGGTGTGCCAGGCACACCGGAATGTTGCGCAGTCGGTACTGCGTCTACTTCGTCTTGATGAACGGCCTGATTGGTGGAGTGGCTCGCGGTGCCGCCGACATCGGAAGAATCGCCCGAATCGGCGGAATGATGCGGAGTTTCGGACGTATACAGCAGGTGGTCTTGGGTATGGCTATCCGCCGAATCTGGTGTTTGCCCCAGCATGCGGGCAAGGTCGGCGGGCGTAATCATATTCTCCACCTTACTCAACCCCGTGTGCAGGTGGGGTAACGGTATGCTGGTAGGGCAGAAAAACGTCGCACGCGGGAAGGTGCCCATTGGATTTCGAAGTATGGCCCGAAGCCATCGAACTTGGTCGACTGTTCGCCGAACAGGGTTACGAGCTGGCATTGGTCGGCGGCCCGGTCAGGGATTTGCTGCTCCATAGAAAGAGCCACGATTTGGACTTCTGCTCATCCGCACGGCCTGAGCAGTTCGAGCCGATACTGCGCCGGTGGGGGCATGACGGCTTCTGGGACATGGGGCGCAAGTTCGGCACGCTGGGTGCCATGCGCCGCCGCCCGGACGGCACCGAGGTCAAGGTGGAGGTCACCACCTATCGCTCTGACACGTACGATCCGGACTCGCGTAAGCCCGAGGTCAATTATGGCGACACGCTTGAGGGCGACCTGTCCCGCCGCGACTTCACCGTCAACGCGATGGCTCTGCGCGTGCCCGACCTGCAATTCGTGGACCCGTTCGGTGGTGCCAGTGATCTGTCCAAGGGCGTGTTGCGCACGCCGGTGGACCCGCGACAGTCCTTTGACGACGATCCGTTGCGTATGATGCGCGCCGTGCGATTCGTGGCCCAGCTGGGCTTCCGTATCGCGCCGGACGCGGCCGAGGCGATTACCTCGATGCGCGACCGCATCGACATCGTATCCGCCGAGCGTGTGCGCGACGAACTGACCAAACTGCTGCTCTCCGACCGTCCGCGCGCCGGCCTTGAGGCGTTGGTCGAATCCGGTCTTGCGGACATCGTCTTCCCGGAAATTCCGGCCCTGCAATTGCAGATCGACGAACACCACCGCCACAAGGACGTCTTCGAGCACACGATGATTGTGCTCGAACGTGCTATCGCCCTGGAAACCGGCCCGGACGGCCCGGTGCCCGCCCCCGACCTGACGCTGCGCTTGGCCGCCGTGATGCACGATATCGGCAAGCCGAAGACCCGCCGGTTCGAGTCGGGCGGCAAGGTGAGCTTCCACCACCATGACGCGGTGGGTGCCAAAATGACCCGCAAGCGTTTGAAGGCGCTGCGTTTTGACCACCATCTGGTCGAGGACGTCTCGGAACTGGTGAATATGCACCTGCGCTTCCACGGCTATGTGGACGAGCCGTGGACCGATTCGGCCGTACGCCGGTATGTCAAGGATGCCGGGCACCTCTATGAGCGGCTGAACAGGCTCACGCGTGCGGATGCCACCACACAAAACAAACGCAAGGCGATGATCTTCTCCCAGGCCATGGATGAGATGGAGGAGCGCGTCCGCGAACTCAAGAAGAAAGAGGACTTCGACGCGATCCGCCCGGATCTGGACGGCAACGAAATTATGGAGTTGCTGGGCCTGGAGCCCGGCCCGATGATCGGCCGCGCCTACAAGCACATGCTGGAATACCGCTTGGATAACGGTCCGGTGGACCACGATGTGGCCGTCGAAGAACTCAAGCGCTGGTACGCCGAGATTCAGTAGTCCGATACTAGTCCGATACCAAAAAACCGTACGCTGAATACGTGTCAGCGTACGGTTTTTCGCGAAGATGAAGCTGTATGCGCCTTACTGCGCCGTGTATGCGTCGTGTTTGGTGTCGGCGGGCAGCTTGGTCATGCTATCGGCGGCCTTGCAACCCTCGATATTGGTGATGGTCTTACCGGATTGCGGGGAGGAGTTGGTGTCCTGCAGATCGTTGAACGTGGCGCCGATGACCACATCGATGAGCTGATCCTCGCGAGCCGTCATGATCATGGTGGCGTCGGTGAAATTGCCGATCAGCGTATACGCCTGATTAATGGCGTTCTTGCCGAAGTAGATGGTGGTGCGTTCAACGTCGGTGCTGGAATAGTTATCGATTTTCTGCACGCTGAATCCACGATTGGCCAAAGCTTCACCCACGGCCTTGGCGAATTGGCCGTGAGAGGTGCCGTTCATCACGCGAATGCCGACCGAAGCGTTGGACACGTATTGCGCTTTGCCGCTGCTGTCCTTGACCGCGCACGGCGCCGCGTTGCCGTAATTCGGCTGGCGGGCCGGAGTCTCCACTTCGCCGAGGCCGAAAACGTGGAAATTGAACAGTAGGGCTATGACCAGCACTACTGCCAATACCGCGCCGCTGATGGAAAAGACGATGGTCTGGCGGCGGCGCACGTACGCCTTGCGGGCTTCACGTTCATCAACCTGATACGTCATCGGTGGACTTCTTTCATGGGTCGGGTGGCTGGTTGCTACCTTAGCGTCACTGTCTGACGCCGATATTGGGGTGTGCGGGAGATTTGGCTCGAATAATGCGATCGACCACAGCCGTATCGCGCCACCCATCGATAATGCGTTGTGCCGCTGCCTCGTCGGCGGCGAAAGCGACCACTGAGGGGCCGGATCCGGAGACGAATGCATGGCTGGCACCCGCCTGCGTGGCGGCGTCGATGGCCTGCCCGCTGCGGGGATGCAGGCTGATTGCCGCAGCCTGCAGATGATTGCGGTCGCCTTCTGCGGCTCCCACGATGTCAAAGGTGTGGTAGACCTCAGGAGTGCTGAGTTGCGACTGGTATGCGCCGACCAATACTTCGCCGCTGAATCCCTGTTCTATCAGCGCCAGCTCATCGCGGCTGCCGGGGGCGATATCCGTGATGCGTTCGCCGAAACCGGTGCCGTATGCAAGGCCACCGGTCAGGCAGAACGGCATGTCCGCGCCCAACGTGGCAGCAATGGTGCGCAGGCGCTCTATGGGCCAGTTCAGCTCCCAGAGACGATTGACCGCCAGCATGGTCGCCGCGGCGTCGGCTGAACCGCCGCCTAGTCCGGCACCCACGGGAATGCGCTTGGTGATGGTCAACGCCACATCCGGCTCGCGCTCGGCCGCCTGGGCCATGGCGAAGAGGGCCAGTACCGCATGGTTGCGGCGCATGTCGCTGCGTGAGGAGGCCAAGTCGCCCAAATAAGCGCCTTCGAGCTCCAGAGAGAATCCTGCTCCGGGTTGCTTGGCGGTTGCGGTGACGGTGTCGTATACGCCGATTGCGCAGTAGATGGTGTCCAGTTCGTGGCGTCCGCCCCATTCGTCGTGAGCAGGTCCCACTTCCAAGGTGAGATTGGTTTTCGCCGGGCAATCCACCGTAATGGTGATGGGGGAGAGCTCATCGGACTGATGTCGGGCAGCGGCTGAGCGTGGATGTGAGATTACCGGACTCATTGTGCCTCATCTCCATCTCCACACGATTCGATGGCCTTGGCCAGAGCGGTGAATTCGGCGATGGTGAGCGTCTCTCCTCGACGGGTCGGATCGATGCCGGCGATGGAGAATGCCTCGGAGGGCGCAATGGTCTTCAATGCCGCGTGCAGGGTCTTGCGACGCTGACCGAATGCCGCATCGATCAGACGAAATACGAGTTCCCGTTGTGTGCCGTCGTCTGTGCTGTTCGCAGTTCCCGGGGCAGCCGGGTCATCGGCCTGATACCGGGTGAATTTGACGAGCGCGGAATCCACATTGGGAGCCGGCCAGAACACATTGCGCCGATGGTGCCCACCCGTTCGGCGGTGCCATACCAGGCGAGCTTCACGCTCGGCGTGCCGTAGATCTTGGAACCGGGCTTGGCGGCGAGTCTGTCGGCCACCTCTTTTTGCACCATCACCAAGAACGAGCCGAGGTTGTCGAAACGCTCCAACAGCGTGAGCAGAATCGGCGTGGCCACGTTGTACGGCAGATTGGCGACCAGCGTAAACGATGCGTCATCGCTGAAATCAGGCACGTTCTCCGGGGTGACGGTTAAGGCATCCCGATTGACGACGGTGAGTCGTGACGTGGCTTCGGGCATGAATTCGGCGACTGTGCCCGGCAGTCGTTCGGCCAGCGGCGGATCGATTTCGACTGCGGTCATGGTGGCGCCGGTTTCCAAAATCGCCAGCGTCAACGATCCCAGGCCGGGGCCGACTTCCATGACATGATCGGCAGCGGTCACTCCCGCCTCGCGTACGATACGACGGACCGTGCCGGGGTCGATGACGAAGTTCTGCCCGAATTTCTTGGTGGGGCTGATGCCGGCATCGGCCGCGATACGACGGATATCGGCGGCACCTAACAGGTGACCAGTGGCGGGAATGGTGTCGTTCATAAGCGTGTGTTCCTTGTGGGCTTCGTAACCGATCAGTACCAACCGACTTGTTCGGAATTTTGCCATGCCTTGGACGGGCTGCCGTAGGCTTGTGCGATGTACCACAGACCCCAATCGATCTGTACGGCGGCATCGTCACGGTAATTGGCACCGAACGCAGCCATTTTGTCTGCTGGTAGCGACTGAGGAATGCCGTAGGCACCGGAGCTCGCGTTTTCGGCATACCACAGCCAACTGGACTCGCGGGTCCATAGTTTGACCAGACAATCCCAGTCGTTGCCTGTCCACCCGCGCTGCGCGGCGGCACCGGCGGGCATAGGCCTGAGCCTGGGCTACGGTGGCGTGCCACAGGCGGCCGGAGGGCGTGGTGGTTGTGCCTGAATCGGAGCCAGAAGAGCCGGAATTGTTGTTCGTACCGCCGCCGGTGTTACCGGTGTTGCCGGAGTTCGCCCGGAGTTGCCGGTGTTGCCG
>ENA-OQCO01000139-OQCO01000139.1-human-gut-metagenome-genome-assembly--contig:-NODE-139-length-41210-cov-2.575153_pt1 | contig 41210 bp, 38 predicted proteins | sample MGYA00242500_ERZ504582 | MGnify/ENA primary metagenome ERZ504582 (study PRJEB26092, sample SAMD00036346) | human gut metagenome | host: Homo sapiens | study: EMG produced TPA metagenomics assembly of... | reverse complement strand
ATAATTTCTATATTTCTTTTGCAATAAATTTTACTTTTTTCTGATCCGTTTTTTGAAAATCTATTGACAAAGGATTTTATATATGATTAAATAGTCATATGAACATTAATTCATATATTCATATAAATAATCAGCAAGGAGAATTCATATGAAAGAGATATTAGAGAAGACTTCCTCAGATTCCTGCGGATGCGGTCACGACCATCATGATGTACATGACCATGTAGAACATGCGCATGAAGAACATCACCACCATGAACACAACGATGAGCACTGCGGCTGTGGCTGTGAGGATCATGAACACGAACATCATCACCATCATGAACATGTCAACGATCACTGCGGTTGCGGCTGTGAGGATCATGAACATGAGCACGAACATCATCATCATGACCATGACGATCACTGTGGCTGCGGCTGTGAGGGGCATGAACATGAACACGACCATCATCACCATCATCACAACGAGCACTGTGCTTGTGGCTGCGAGGATCATGAGCACGAACATGGCCATCACCACCCCCACAGCACAGCATCTGCGAAGCGTGTCTACATCCTGGAGAACCTTGGCTGTGCTCACTGTGCTTCCAAGATGGAAGAACAGATCCAGCATCTTGACGGCGTAGAAAGTGCAACCATCACTTTCGCTACCAAACAGCTTCGTCTCAATGCAGCAGATCCAGATGCTCTGCTTCCGCAGATCCGTAAGATCTGCACCTCTATTGAGTCCGAAGTTAAAGTTGTTCCGAGAAATCCGAAGCCTTCTGCTTCTGCTGACGTAACAACCAGGATCTACCTTCTTGAGAACTTGGGCTGCGCTCACTGTGCTTCAAAAATGGAAGAACAGATTGCCGACCTTGACGGCATCTCCGAAGCTACCATTACTTTTGCAACCAGGCAGCTTCGTGTAACTGCAAAGAATCCGGACCGTTACCTGGATCAGATCCGCAGGATCTGTACTTCCATCGAATCCGAAGTTATAGTAAAAGAAAAAGATCCGAGACCAAAGGCACAGGCAGCTACATCCGAAACTCACGCAGCCAGTACAAAGAGAACTTTTTCCAAAGAAAAGATCGATACAATCTGCATTATCATCGGTGCGATCCTTTTTGTTGCCGGTGAGATCATGGAACATAAAGGATTTTCAGATACTGCCACTCTTCCGGTATTCGTGATCGCATACCTTGCACTTGGCGGTGTGATCGTTGTAAAAGCAGCCAAAAACATCTCACACGGACAGATTTTTGATGAAAACTTCCTGATGAGTATTGCAACACTTGCCGCTTTTGCTATCAATGATTCTGCTGAGGCCGTAGGCGTTATGCTCTTCTACCGAATTGGCGAGCTTTTCGAAGAAAAAGCTGTTGAGCGAAGCCGCGGTCAGATCATGGACGCAGTTGACCTCCGTCCGGAAGTTGTAAACCTTGTTGCCGGCGATAATGTTCAGGTAATTCCATCTGAAGATGCTCAGGTTGGAGATGTTCTCCTGGTTCGTCCTGGTGACCGTATTCCTCTTGACGGTGTGATCATCGAGGGAAGCAGCCGCATCGACACATCACCGATCACAGGTGAGCCTGTACCAGTTGCTGTAAACGAAGGTGACGAGATCACTTCCGGATGTGTAAATACCTCCGGTCAGTTAAAGATCCGTGTGGAAAAACCACTCGGAGAATCCATGGTAACACGTATCCTGGATTCTGTAGAAAATGCAGCAGCAAGCAAACCGAAGATCGACCGTTTTATCACACGTTTTGCAAAAGTATACACCCCTTGTGTTGTAGGAATCGCTGTTGCAACAGCACTGATTCCTTCCCTTGTAATCGGAAACTGGCACTACTGGATCTACACAGCGATCACCTTCCTGGTAATGAGCTGCCCATGTGCTCTTGTACTTAGTATCCCGCTTGCTTTCTTCTCAGGAATCGGTGCTGGTTCCAAAAAGGAATCCTGTTCAAAGGCGGCCTTTCTATTGAAGGATTAAGCCACCTTGGTGCAGTCGTTATGGATAAGACAGGTACTATCACAGAAGGTAACTTCCAGCTCCAGAAAGTTGTTACAACCGGAGAATACAGTGAAGAGCAGCTTCTTGCCATGTGCGCAGGCTGCGAGCAGAACTCTACTCACCCAATCGCAAACAGTATCGTAGCTGCCGCAAAAGAGCGCGGAATAAGCCTTGAAAAGCCCCTTTCCCTTGAAGAGATCTCCGGCCATGGAATTTCTGCCCAGATGCCAGAAGGCAAAGTCCTCTGCGGAAACCGCAAGCTGATGGACAAATTCGGTGTTGCAATCGGAGAACTTCACGAAGCAGCTTACGGATCTGAAGTATTCATGGCTGTAAACGGAAAATTCGCCGGATATATGTTAATTTCCGATACCATCAAACCGGACGCAAAAGATGCCATCGCTTCTCTCAAGAAACTTAATCTTCACACAGTTATGCTTACCGGCGACTCTGAGGACAGTGCTCAGGCTGTTGGAAAAGAAGCCGGAATTGACGAGATCTATGCAAAACTTCTTCCTGAAGATAAGCTGAACGCATTAAAGAAGATCCGTCAGGAACATGGAACTGTAATGTTTGTCGGTGACGGAATCAACGATGCTCCTGTACTTGCAGGTGCTGATGTAGGAGCTGCTATGGGAAGCGGTGCTGATGCCGCTATCGAAGCTGCTGACGCCGTATTTATGAATTCCAACGTAGATGCGATCCCTCAGTCCGTTTCCATTGCAAAGAACACCAACCGCATTGCATGGCAGAACGTAGTATTTGCTCTTGTGATCAAGATCGCAGTTATGATCCTTGGTCTTGCAGGACACGCAAACATGTGGATGGCTGTATTTGCGGACACCGGCGTTGCCATGATCTGCGTGCTGAATTCCATTCGTATCCTGTATAAAAAATAAAAATTTGACCGGTGCGGTTTTTTCAGCTACAATAGAAGTTAATATTTTGGAGGATGCGCAAATGAAGAAACCACATATAGATTACCCGATCAACGATGATACACTCTACAGACTTGCGGATCTTTTTAAGGTTTTCGGAGACCCGACAAGAATCCGCATCCTGTACGCACTTTCTGTTGAAGAGCTCTGCGTCCAGGATATCGCAGACAGACTTTCCATGACCCAGAGTGCGATTTCCCATCAGCTCCGTGTACTGAAGCAGATGTCACTGGTCAAGTTCCGCAGAGACGGAAAAACAATTTTTTACTCCCTGGCAGACAGCCATGTGGCAACCATCATGAATCAGGGTCTAGAGCATGTAACAGAAGAATAAAAAAACGGTCTGGCTTTCCCTTTTCCGGGAAATTACCAGACCGGCTTTTTATATCTGCCGGATTCCATTACGGAAGTGTCCGACGGATTTTTTATTATTCATATTCACGATACACTGCTGCACCGAATAACTGCCTGTCAGTCTGATTCGGCCACGTCATTTTCATTCATTTACACTGTTGATTGCATCCACTGTTTTCTTATATTCAGCAGCTACCTTTCCAAGCAGCTCCGGAAGCCTGGACACATCCGGATTTCCGTTTCGCAGCTCCTCTGTGATATCGCTTGAAACTTTGAAAAGCTGTGTGAAACCAAGATTTGCACATACACCTTTTAAGGTGTGAGCTGCACGGAATGCCTCTTCATAATCCTGTTTTCCCAGAGCATCTTTCAGTAACTGATAGCTTGGATCGTCCAGAAATTTCCGGGCAAATTTCTCAACCAGCATCTTATTTCCTGCAAAACGTCCAAGTACCTCTTCGTAATTGCTTTCGATGGCATTATAGCACTGTTCAATTGTCATTTTTAAATTTCTCCTTTCCGGCCCATCAGATATCTGCCATTATTTCCAGGACAGCTGTCTGATCTTGTGTATTATTTATATTTATCTTTAGCTCCATGATAAAGCACCATGACTCCGTATGCAGGCATTCGTACCTGAAGGATTCCTGCTTCTGCAATATATTCTTCTGCCTCTTCTGTATAGCCGTCTTTAGAGGAAAGCATGATTCTCTGGAAAGCTGCAGCACCTTTACGGCTTACACCTGTTTTCCAGGCTGTCACACGCACGTCCCTCTCATATTCCTGATTATTCAGGATCACTATAATCTGCTCATCATCAGAAAAACGTCCATAGCTTAAGCCCTGATAATCATTCCACAAAAATTCCAGGGATCCTTTTGAAAGGAGCGGATATGCCTTGTGTATACAAATCATCCGCTTGTGGAAATCAAGCATTTCAAGATCTTCTTTTCCCCAGGGGTATGTCCTCCGGTTGTCCGGATCTGTAAATCCGCAGACACCAGCCTCGTCTCCGTAATATACGGTTGGCGCGCCAGGCCAGGTCATCTGGATCACAACAGCCTCTCTCATGATCGCAGGATTGATGTTTGCAGATGCTGCCTCAGCTCCTGCGTAGGAAAGTCTTCCTACCCTGTGGTTCGTTCTTGTGAGGAACCTGGAATGATCGTGATTGGAAAGCTCATTCATAGCCCCGTAAAGAGCTCCCATATGAAGGGAACGCATGTGATGCTTCATAGCCCCGATAAAGGCCTCACTGTTGCCGTAGAGATCTTCTCTGTACTCATCACTGTGCTTCTCCATCCCGGTTAGAAACCAGGTTACAGGCTCCATAAAAGCATCGTAGTTCATCACAGTATCCCACTCATCTCCAAGCAGCCAGCTCTCCGGATTTCCATAATGCTCAGCCAGGATCACTGCTTCCGGATTCGCTTCCCGCACTACTTTGCGGAACTCTTTCCAGAAACGGTGGTTAAATTCATTGCTGTGCCCCAGATCTGCTGCAACATCCAATCTCCATCCATCTACATTGTAAGGCGGGGAAACCCACTTCTTTCCTACTTCAAGGATTGTTTTACAAAGCTCCTCCGACTCCTCGTAATTCAGCTTGGGCAGAGTATCATGGGTCCACCATCCCTCATAGGAAGGATTGTACGGCCACAAATTCTGATTCTTGAAACAAAAGAAAGAACGGTAAGGGCTGTCTGCTGAAACATAAGCACCTTTCTCATAACCTTCCTGATTTTCATAGATCCGCTCCCTGTCCATCCATTTATTGAAGGAACCGCAGTGGTTGAACACACCATCCAGGATCACTTTCATTCCTCTCCTGTGGATTTCCTCCACAAGCTCCTGAAACAGCTTGTTGCTGGCCTCCAGGTTGCGTTTATCCGTCACACGGCAGATATACTTGGACGCATGACTGTTATCCCTGTCTCCCGGGCTTAAAAGGCCGTCACAGTCCTCCACGATCTTCCCGATATGGGGATCGATATGGTCATAATCCTGGCAGTCATATTTATGATTGCTGGGTGAAACAAAAACCGGATTCAGATAGATCACGTCCACGCCCAGCTGCTGCAGATAATCAAGCTTATCCATCACGCCCTGGAGATCACCGCCGTAAAATTCCCTGACCCCCATTACTGCAGGTATTTTTTCCCAGTCATCTACTTTCACAGAAATATCTCCAATATAAGAGTATTCTGCTGTCTCCACATCATTAAAAGGATCTCCGTTATAAAACCGATCTACATAGATCTGGTACATTACCGCACCTTTCAGCCACTCCGGCACATGATAATCCGGATAGATCTCAAACTCAGTCCGTTCTTCATGTCTGGTACTGACACCATTGGTATCATAATAACAGGTAACAAGACCTGAATGGATCTCAAAATAATACCGCAGGATATCGGTTCCCATTACAACCTGTGCAGTATAGTAATCAAAGCTTCCCGATGTCTTCTCACGTTTCATTTCCAGATATTCTCCGTCATGCACAAGACAGACATTGTCCACATTATTACGCTGTGTCCTGAAACGGATCGTAACCGTATCGCCCACATCAGGCTCCACCGGTGTCCGGTAATATTCGGTTCCGTCACTGAACATTGCGTCTTTATTTAATACCGGACTCATATTGAGTATATACTGCATTTTTTTTGTAGTCTCCATGCTTTCATGTAACATTCTATTTTCCTCGCTCCGTTTTTAGCACTCATATTTAGTATATTAGCGTAATTTTTTATATCCTGCAAGCATTCCTGCCTTTGTTTTTCTTATCTTCCCACTCATATCTTTTTATATTTTTTTACAGTAAAAAAGACAGCTGGTTAGGCTGCCTTTTTTGGAGAAGGTATTTCTTCTTATGGGGTGTAGCAAAAACTATATAATGTATTGGGGGGTTTTTACGGTATATATAGTACCATGCGTCCACCAAAAAGTGTGCACAAAGTTCACAAAATTCAATATGTTTTTTTGTGCATTTTATTCGTTAATTTCTGCAACCCCATTTTTTTCTGTTGTAAAAAGTGCTTCAAACTCCTCACGATGTACTTTTTCCTTCTCAAGAAGAAGGGCTGCACAGCCATGAAGAACATCCATGTGCTCACGGATAATGCTCTCAGCTTTCTCGTGGCACTCGCTGATAATACGGGATATCTCAGCATCGATCTCTCTTGCTACTTCTTCGCTGTAGCCTCTTGTATGCGCCAGGTCACGGCCGATAAATACCTCATCATCGTCATTTCCATAGGCAATCAGACCGATTTTCTCAGACATACCATATTTCATGACCATGGAGCGTGCGGTCTCTGTTGCTCGCTTGATGTCATTGGAAGCACCTGTTGTGATATCACCGAAAATGATCTCCTCAGCCACACGTCCTCCTAGAAGTGTGGTGATATCCTCCAGCATCTTATTCTTTGTGTTGAACATCTCATCATTATCCGGCAGCGGCATGGTGTATCCTGCTGCTCCCATACCTGTCGGGATGATGGAAATGGTATAAACCGGATCCATATGAGGAAGAACATGGAAAAGAATCGCGTGTCCTGCTTCGTGGTACGCTGTGATCTTCTTCTCCTTGTCAGAAATCACCTTGCTCTTCTTCTCTGCTCCGATTCCAACTTTAATGAATGCTGCCTTGATATCTTTCTGCATGATATACGGGCGGCTCTCCTTAGCTGCGTCAATAGCTGCCTCATTGAGAAGGTTCTCAAGGTCAGCACCTGTAAATCCTGCAGTTGTCTGGGCGATCTGACGAAGATTCACATCATCTCCCAGCGGTTTATCCTTGGCATGTACCATCAGAATCTCTTCTCTTCCCTTGACATCCGGACGGCCAACACCTACTTTACGGTCAAACCGTCCAGGACGGAGAATTGCCGGATCCAGGATATCCACACGGTTGGTCGCTGCCATTACGATAATTCCTTCATTTACACCAAAACCATCCATCTCAACAAGAAGCTGGTTCAGTGTCTGCTCTCTCTCATCGTGTCCACCGCCCATACCGGTTCCTCTCTGGCGGGCAACTGCATCGATCTCATCGATAAAGATGATACACGGTGCATGACGTTTGCCTTCCTCAAAAAGATCTCTTACACGGGAAGCACCGACACCGACAAACATCTCCACAAAATCCGATCCGGAAATAGAGAAAAACGGTACGCCTGCTTCTCCTGCAACAGCTTTTGCCAGAAGGGTCTTACCGGTTCCCGGAGGGCCCACAAGAATTACTCCTTTCGGGATTCTGGCTCCGACTTTTGTATATTTCTGCGGAGATTTCAGGAAGTCAACTACCTCCTCCAGATCCTCTTTCTCCTCCTGGAGACCTGCAACATCCTTGAATGTTACTTTCTTATCGTCAGGGGAAGACATTCTGGCTCTGCTTTTTCCGAAATTCATCATCTTCGCATTGCTTCCGCCGCCACCGGACATCTGACGGTTCATCATCATAAAGAAAAAGATGAGGATAGCTCCTGTCAGTACGACCGGAAGAACAGTTCCGATCATAGAACTGTCTCTTGGTACATTGCGGATGGTTGGATCAATGTCATATTTCTCAAGAAGTTCCTCTGCTTCTTTTACATCGGTTACATAGACTGTCTTCTGACCGTCTGAAACAATGTTTGCTGTTACATAACCGGTGGGCACTTCTCTGTTCTGATGGATCACAGCATCCGTCACCTTGTCTTCTTCCAGGGCCTTCTCCAGCTGTCCCATTGTGTAGCTTCCCTGGGTCGATACCTGGTCATTGAGATACAGATATCCTGCGATCAGCGCCACAATAAGCAGAAAGTACAGGCCTATCTTACCTGAATGCTTGCTCACTTGGTTAAATCTCCTTTCAGTCCTCCAGCTCCACTACTCCGATGTAAGGAAGGTTTCTGTATTTCTGGGCATAATCAAGTCCATAACCAACTACAAACTCATCCGGAATGTTGAAGCAGCAGTAATCTACCTCTACATCTGTCACACGTCTCTCCGGCTTGTCAAGAAGTGTACAGAGTTTAATACTGGCCGGGTGTCTGCCCTTTAAGATACGCAGCAGATAACTTAATGTTCTTCCGGAGTCAATGATATCCTCCACGATCAGAACATCCCTGCCTTCCAGCGGCTGGTCAAGATCCTTGACGATCTTTACAACTCCGCTTGATTTCGTGTCATCGCCATAGCTGGATACAGACATGAAATCCAGAGTTACCGGGCGTGTGATCCTCTTGGCAAGCTCACACATAAAGAAAACGCCGCCCTTCAGTACACAGATCATGTGTACTTCCTTGCCTTCATAATCTTTGTTGATCACATCTGCAACTTCCTGGATACGGGCATCTACCTCTGCTTCACTGAGTAAAACCCTGATTTTTTCGCTCATGCTAAAACTCCTCCTTGGTAATGTAATTCCAACACTCTCCCTGTAGTGGAAGTGATCTTATACTGTTCGTTCATCCGTCCTCCCGGAATCCAGAGAATCTCGCTGCCTGCTGCAACAACAGGAATCTTATCTCTTAAGCTTGCCGGGATCTTCTCATCAATAAAGATCCGGTTCAGTTTCTTCCTGCCACCCTCACGGTTCACAACAAGGAAATCACCCTGTCTTCTGGTTCTAACGCATGGACTATTTTTTATTTTATCATAATCAAACCATTTCGTACACTTTTTTTCTTCAATCTTCTGTTTCTTATAGGAAAAAATTTTTGCTTCGAAGATGCCAAACGGGCATTCCAGACTTCCAGGTACCGGAATTTCCCAGAAATCTTCTGCAGGATATTTCTCTCTTTTTACAAGGGATTCTGTACTCTCCGGGGCTTTCCGCGGAACTGTCTTTCCCAGATGGACACCTTCGTACTGCCGGACTGCATAAAGATTCTGCGGGAGCCTTATATAACGGCCGATTCCTTTCTCTGAAACAGACAGCACCTGTTCCACATGAAGGGCAGTAAAATCTTTTCTTTTTCCTGCCAGCTTTCCGAAGGCTTCCAATACTGCATACTCCTGAATGATCTGATCCTCCCTGAAAAACTCCCCCTCAAAAAGATATCCGTCTTTTCTTTCACATCCGGATAAAAGCCGGCTGCCTTTTTCCAAAAGATAATGGTCTGCCGCTGCCAGCATCCTGGCTGTTTCTGCCATATGTTCCACTGCTCTTGGATTGATTTCCTTCTCCATGGCAGGCAAAACATGATGGCGGATCCTGTTTCTGGTGTATTCATCCGACAGATTGGTGCTGTCCGTGATATATGAAATCCCCTTCTCTTTCAGATAATTGACAATTTCCCGGCGTTCTAAACATAAAACCGGACGGATGATCCCATCACCGCAGGGACGGATTCCCGCGAGACCGCGAAGACCTGTTCCTCTGGCCAGGTGATGGAGCATGGTTTCTGCCAGATCATTGCGGTTGTGGGCCAGTGCCACAAGAAACTGCGGCTGGTCTTCCGTCTTCTGTTCCGGAAACCCCATTCTTTCTCTCTCCCTGAAAAAAGCCTGCTTCCGGACGATCCTTCCGGTTTCCTCCTCTCCAAGCTTCCATTCCTTCGCAAGCTCCGGAACCGGATAGTGATACACCTCAAAAGGGATCTCCCATTCTTCGCAGATTTTTCTCACCATGGATTCGTCTCTGTCTGCCTCTTCCCCACGGATTCCATGATGGATATGAACAGCCTCCAGCTCGAAGCCCATATCATGCTGAATACACTTCAGGATATGGAGCATGGCAACGGAATCTGCACCGCCGGACACTCCTGCTGCCACCATATCCCTGCCTTCAGCATATGATTTTCTCTGATATATTTCTTTACACGTTCGATCATTTCTTCTTATATCGTCCTTCTGTATAAAAAACTTCTATTTCTTCCACAGTCCTGCCACAACAACTGTCATGTCATCCCTGGCACGGTAATCGCTGTATCCAAGAACCCTCTCCAGGATTCCCCTCCCCATCTCCTTAGGCTCTTTTTCCCGGACATCCATGATGATCTCCTTCATGGTCTCCTCCTCCCGCTCAGCCGGAAGTGCATCGAGAACACCGTCTGTCATCATGATCAGATAATCCCCATGATAAAGTTTTCTTGAGGCTGTGTCAAAATCCAGCTGCTGCACAAGTCCTGCTGCCAGACTCTCTGATGCAATGGATTCCACCCAGTGATCTCGCTTGATAAAAGTAGACGAAGCTCCTGCCTTGAGAAAATTGCAGATTCCTGTATACAGATCCACAGCACAGATATCCACTGTGGAAAACATCCCTTCCCTGCCCTTCAAAAGCAATGCGGAATTCACCATTCTGGCTGCTGTTTCCTGGGAAAGTCCTGATTCCATAAACTGCTCCAGAAGTTCCACAACGATCTCGCTCTCCTTAAAAGCTTCCATTCCTGACCCCATTCCATCGGAAAGGCAGAGAAAAAACCTGCCATCTTCTTCCTGCCGACAGATATAATTATCACCTGAAACTTTTTCCTGCTCTCTTGTAAGCCTGGCTACTCCATAGAGCATCTGATAGCTCACATCTTCCACAAAATGTACAGTATGGAACTCTCCGTTCACAATACTTCTGCTTCCCTGCTCCGGAGTCATGGGACTTCCGCAGATCCTTGACAGGATCTGGGAGATTTCCACCATGGAAACACACTGACCGCTCCTTGCTCTCATATTCAAAAAAACCTGCCGTCTTCCCTCAACCTTGTCCATGACCCAAACATGGCGGATGATCACATGTTTTTTTCGAAAAGCTTTTCTAAGATCTTCCTGAAACTGCGGATCTGCAGGCATAATATCATACAGTTCTTCAGCCATATGATCCATGATCCTGGATATCTCCGTGAGCTGCTGAGCAACTGCCAGACGGCTCTCGATCATACGGTTGTCCCATACAAGATTCTGCCGTTCTTCCCTGAATTCTTCCCCCATCACCTGAAAATACTGGGATGATTTTCCGCAGGCTCCCATCCATTCACTGCGTACCTGGCGGATAGCCTCCTCATCTCCTTCTTCCATAGTGCGTATCAGGTTTTCACTGCAGCGCATGGTATCACCGGCACGTTCTCCCCAGCAGATCTCTCTCTGATAGCATCTGGAACATACTGTCTGGCTGGTATCTGAGATAATCCGGTTCAGCTGTCCGCTGCTCAAAAATTCCTTGCGGTACGCATGCCGTAAAAGTATCTGCCAGCTTACGAAGTGATGCTGCATACCTCTCCACCTTCTCCTTCTGGGGATGGCTTTCACCCGGCGGCATGATTTCTTCTTTTTCGTGCTTTTTTCCCGAAAAGACAGTTTTTGCCATGTCCCGGATCATCAGCAGTATGCTGATTACGAGCATGGCAATTATCCATTCCTGCATATTCTCCCCTCCCCTGATAGCCTTCACTGACTGATTATTATAAAGGAGGTTTTATGAAATATCTGTCAAAGCTGCACGAAAACCAGAAAAAACTTTTCACCAAAATACGAAATATTTCGGCTATTTCTCTTCCTGGAATACGATCTCGTTATCTTTCACAAGACCAAGCTTCTCCCTGGCTGCTTCTTCCACATATTCATCTGTCTTCATGTATTCTTTCTCAGCATCGATCTCCTTGGTACGATCTTTCTCGCTCTCAATAGATTTCTCCAGTGCGGACGCCTTGGAATTATAATAATCCAGACGGTTCTGAAGCGTTCTGGCCTGCATCATAAGGCTTCCAAGCATAACCAGTGCAATGACTGTAATTCCCATCATGCCGAGATAATTGTATCCGATTTTTCTCTTTCCTTTTCCCTTCCCTGGCTTCTTCAATCTGTCTGCTCCTTTTTCATTTATATCTGCATCGTTTCCTTTTTCTGAGCTCACATATCCAGATTTTACATCTTCTGCAAAGAAATATCAACCAGTTTGCCGTCTTTTTTCTTCAGCGAAACAGCCTTTTTAAAAGGGATTCTTCTTTTTTATCTTTTTTTCTGCCAGGATAGCTGAGACTGTTCGATTCTTCCTTCCAGACTGATCTCCCCGCTTTCCAGGTCAAGGTGTTTTACATGGAGTGCTTCACCCTTTATGTCCAGTTTTCCCTCTTCTGTATTCAGCAGTATTTCTTTTTCGTCAAAAGAGATCACCTCTCGGATTCCTGTGATTGTACCGCCTTTTTGCCTCTCCAGCATCAGTCTGTGAAGTGATGCAGATTTCTTCTCGTCCAACTCCAGCCTCCCAAGCGCGATTTCTCTTTTATTTTATGAAAAAGGCTGCCGGAATAGAACATTCTGCCTGACTGACAGCTTTCCCTTCATCAAATGTAGCGGAACATACTCTCCACTTCGTCTTTCTTTACAGTATCTTTCACCTCCAGAACTTCCACCTTTACATTCCGGCTTCCGAACTGGATCTCAACTGTGTCGCCGGTCTTCACCTGAACAGATGCCTTGGCCGGTTTGTCATTAACCAGAACTCTTCCCGCATCGCATGCTTCATTAGCTACTGTGCGACGTTTGATCAGACGGGATACCTTCAAATATTTGTCAAGACGCATATTTTTTCCTCCTAAAAAAGCAGGGGAAACCAAAATCCGGTTCCCCCTGCCGTTATCACTCTGAACTAACAGATTATTTACCGTTGACAACGTCCTTTAAAGCTTTTCCAGCTTTGAATTTCGGAGACTTGGAAGCCTCGATTGTCATGGTCTCACCAGTCTGAGGATTTCTTCCCTCTCTTGCAGCTCTTGTGCTGACTTCGAAAGTTCCGAATCCAACCAACTGAATCTTCTCGCCCTTTTTCAGCTCATCAGTTACAACATCGATAAAAGATTTCAGAACAGCTTCTACATCTTTCTTGGAAAGATTGGTATCTTTCGCCATAGCTGCTACTAATTCTGTTTTATTCATGGTGTTTCCTCCTAATAATTGATGTTCTCTTATTTTTTGGCTTTGCTTTATATATATAACCCTTTTGACTTATAATGTCAAGGTTTTTCGCGTATTACAGGCGTTTTCTCCGATTTTTTTCCCGCTTTTTCAGCTCATCCCAGGAAAGGCTGCAGGCTTCTTTATCTTCCGGGAAAAATATCTTGGGATGACGGAATTTCATCTTGTCTGCAACGCCGCTGATCACATCATCTACGGTGAACGCTCCCTCTTCACGGGCGATCTCACTCTGAAGGATAACCAGCATCAGAAGATCTCCAAGCTCCTCGCAGAAATTGTCACTGTCCCCGGTGTCCCGGAAGTGATCAATACCTTCCAGAACTTCCTCAGTCTCATTGACCAGACATTCTTTCAGGCTCTCGTGGGTCTGTACACTGTCCCACGGACAATCTCTGCGAATCCGCTTTATGATGTCAACAAGTTCTTCGAATGTGTATCTGTCCTGTTCTGCCATTATTTCATGGAATCTACCATTGCAAGAACAGCCTTGCCCATTGCATCCGATTTCTCGTCTGCATCTGCAAGGGATGTTCCCTTAACGCCATAGTAGAATTTAACCTTCGGCTCTGTTCCGGACGGTCTTACGCAAACCCATGCATCGTCTGTAAGCTCATAGTAGAGAACATTGGAATTCGGAAGACCTGTAGGTTTCTTCTCGCCTGTTGCAAGATCTGTGATCTCGTCAAGCTTATAGTCACGGACAGCTGTTACCTTATGTCCGGCAAACTCTGCCGGCGGGTTCTGGCGAAGAGTTGTCATGATCTCCTGGATTTTCTGAAGTCCCTCGATACCTTTCATGGTAACTGCCTGAATAGCATCCTTGTAGTATCCGAACTCCTCATACATGTCGATCATTGCATCCCAGAGAGTCTTGCCCTGAGTCTTATAATAAGCTGCTGCCTCACAAAGTGCCATCGTTGCAACGATAGCATCTTTATCTCTTGCATAAGTTCCGATCAGGCAGCCGTAGCTCTCCTCAAATCCGAAAAGATATGTACCCTTACCGCTGTTCTCAAATCCAAGAATCTGCTGTCCGATGTATTTGAATCCTGTAAGTACTTCGATCAGTTTTACGTTGTATCCCTTGGCAATAGCATCTGCCAGGTTAGTTGTAACGATTGTCTTTACAAGGGCTCCGTCCTCAGGAAGGCTTCCGTTTACAGCCTTTCTCTGGCTCAACTCGTAGTTTGCAAGAAGGCATCCGGACATATTTCCGGTAAGATCATGGTACTCGCCGTTCTTGTCTTTTACGCGGACACCAAGGCGGTCTGCATCCGGGTCTGTTGCAAGTACGATGTCTGCATCAACTTCTTTTGCAAGCTTCAGGCCAAGTTCAAATGCCTCTGCTGCCTCCGGGTTCGGATAGCTTACTGTCGGGAAATCTCCATTCGGAAGCTCCTGCTCCGGTACTACGTATACGTTTTCAAATCCAAGCTCTTTGAGGATTCTTCTGGCCGGGATATTACCGGTTCCGTGAAGCGGTGTGTAAACGATCTTAAGGTTCCTGCCCTCTGCCTCGATGGCGTCCATATGGATGATCTGTTTCTTAAGCTCTGCCATATAAGCATCGTCAACAGCCTGTCCGATCACCTCGAAAAGTCCTGCCTTCACTGCTTCTTCTTTATCCATTGTCTTCACTGTGTTCCAGTCAGAGATTGCTTTTACCTCGCCCATGATTCCTGAGTCATGAGGCGGTGTGATCTGTGCGCCGTCCTCCCAATAAACCTTGTATCCGTTGTATTCCGGCGGGTTATGGCTGGCTGTTACGTTGATACCTGCAACACATCCCAGATGACGTACTGCAAAAGAAAGCTCCGGTGTCGGGCGAAGTGTCTCAAAGATATAAGCCTTGATTCCGTTAGCTGCCAGACAAAGTGCTGCTTCCTGAGCAAACTCCGGTGACATATGACGGGAATCATATGCAATGGCAACCCCCTGGGATTTCTTGTCTACTTTAGCAATGTAGTTGGCAAGACCCTGTGTAGCTCTTCTTACAACGTAAATATTCATACGGTTGGTTCCCGCGCCAATGATACCGCGCAGGCCTGCCGTACCAAACTCAAGATCCATATAAAAACGCTCTTTGATCTCGTTCTCGTCGTCTTTAATTGCTTTCAGCTCATCTTTTGTTGTCTCGTCAAAGTATGGGTTTTCAAGCCACTGATTATAGATTTCCTTATAATCCTCCATGTTTCAAAGTACCTCCCTGTTTCTCATATACTGTACTCAATATTATATTACAGTTTTCTGAAAAATGGAAGTTTTGTTTTTGCCTTATTCAGAATAACTCCTGCACGAAGCACTGTCCTGAAAAACTTTCCCACTGCTCTTTCTGACGGATCATCATGCGCAGCTTTTCCACATTTTTCCCGGAAACTACCACCTTATTGTGGGTGTAATAATGATTGGCAAGCTTCCAGTATTTTTCCGGATAGAAAAAACGAACTTTCAGGTTCTGCCATTCTGACTTTGAGATCGGACGCACTGCATTATAAGATGAGAGCATTTTTTCCGCCATACGGGGATCCCAGCTGTATTTCTCCAGTATCTTGCGCATAAATCGGTAAAGATCTGCCATCTGCACGTCAAAACTCCAGTGGCCGAAATTGGTCACAGCTGCATTTCTGCCTAAGATTAGCACATTGTGCTGGTTGAACTCTCCATGACAGATACAGCCTGCACGCAAAGCTTGTTCCCTGAGCCTGTCATAATCCGTTGTCTTAAGCATGGAAACTGCCTCTTCGCCTTTTTCCAGAAACCATTCCACACTCCGGAGGTAATCTTTTTCGAAAGGATTGGATGCCCCTTTCTTTCGGATAAAGCTGCGTATCTTACGGAGTTCCTGGTTGTGGCGGATGTATTCATCTTTCAAGTCTCGTCCTGTATAATCCTTCTCCAGCGGGAGCTGCATTTTTCTGTGGATCTCTGCCAGTATGCGCACACTTTTCAGGATATCAGCTTCTGATTTTGTGTCACATTCCCGTCCGTCAAACCAGATCTGTGCAGTATAGGGTATGGAATCTTTGTCCCTGCTTACCAGCGCGCCTTCTTGATTTTCCAGAAATGTATCAACATGGCAGCCCTCATTCTGAAGTTTCATAAGAAGCATCTGCTGCATGGCAAGCTTTTTTTCTGATCCGTGGAATTCCCGCAGGATCACAGGGCCTTTTTCTGTCCTGCACAAAAGCGCACCTCTTACCCTGCCGGAGATTGAAGCAGTAAGCCCATACTGCTCCAGTACGCTCAGACCATAATCGTACAAACAATTTCCCCCCTGCCTTATTTTACGTTCTATCTTATGCAGGGGGGAAATTTGTTATTCTATTCGGTTTTTATGCTATCTTTTTCTGCTGCTTCAAGAAGTTTTTCTTTTGTATTAAGGGAAGGATCTTCCAATACACTGTCAAGAAGCTTTTCCAGAAGATCTCCCAGTTCCGGTCCTGCCGGGTGTCCGGCATTTATCAAATCTTTTCCGGTGACTGCCAGGGTCTTCAGAGATGTACACTCGCCTCTTTTAAGGATCTCCTGATAAGTTTCTGTCACGCCGTTCAGACGTGCCAGCTTTTCCTCTCTTTTATACATACTCTGGGATAAAAGATCTGCCCTCTGTACTTTCAGATACAGTGGAAAAAGCTCCTCTCCAATAAGGTTCACAGATCTTCTCACATCCTCAGCTGACGGAGTCGGGCGAAGATCATGGTACCGGATCAGGCGACAGATGTTTCGAATTGTTGCATTGTCAAATTTCAGTCGGCGCAGGATCTTTCCTGCCAGCTTCTCGCCTGCCGGTCCATGAGTCTTGAAGTGGTCTCTACCGTTCTCATCAGTCTTTTTCACAACAGGTTTCGCAATGTCATGAAGAAGCATGGTGATACGGAGAAGCCGGTCATTTTCAATCTCTGTAAGGCTTTTCAGAATGTGCTCACCCACTGTATAGCAATGATGCGGAGTATTCTGCTTTGTCTCCATACAGGCATCAAATTCCGGAAGAAATTCCCGGGTCAGGCCTGTCTCCCATGCTGTGCGAAGATAGTCCGGATGATCGGATACCAGCAGCTTCACAAGCTCTGTCTGGATACGTTCTGCACTGACATGCTCCAGATTTCCTGCCATTCGCGCCAGTGCCGCCTTCGTATTCTCCTCCACTGTAAAACCAAGCTGTGCAGAAAAACGTACTGCGCGGAGCATCCGAAGGGCATCTTCCGTAAAACGCTCCACCGGATTTCCCACACAGCGGATGATCTTCTGATCAATATCTTCCATTCCGCCAAACAGATCCACCAGTCCATGTTCCGGATGATAAGCCATTGCGTTGATGGTAAAATCTCTTCTCTTAAGATCTTCCTCAAGGCTTCTGGTAAATGTCACTGCATCCGGATGGCGGCCATCATGATATTCTCCGTCCACACGGTAGGTCGTCACCTCGAAGCCTTCTTTATCCATCATCACTGTTACGGTTCCATGCTGGATCCCTGTGTCCACGGTTCTGTGAAAAAGTTCCTTCACCTGCTCCGGAAGTGCGGAGGTTGTGATGTCCCAGTCTCCCGGCACTCTGTTCAGCATGGAATCCCGGACGCAGCCACCGACAACGTAGGCCTCATAGCCGGCAGCATTCAACGTACGCAGGATCTGTGCTGCCTTTTGTGGTATATTTATTGTCATAAATTTAATATGCACGTCCCCAGTAAACCATCTTCTTAGCCGGTTTTCCGCAGCATACGCAAACATCGCTTAACTGCTCCTGCTCAAATGGCATACATCTGGATGTTGCCTGGAAATCTTCTTTGATCTTGTCCTCGCATGCACGGTCGCCGCACCACATAGCTTTGATGAAGCCTGGCTTGCTGTTGATGATCTCGCCGAACTCTTCATAATTCTTTGCTACGTAAGTATGTGACTCTCTGTGTGCACGTGCGCGCTCCAGCATATCATGCTGAATGGTATCCAGAAGCTCTTTTACCTTATCTGCAAGCTCCTCGAAGGATACTGTATATTTCTCACGGGTATCTCTTCTGCAGAGAACTGCCTGCCCGTTCTCAATATCTTTCGGTCCGCACTCAACACGAATCGGTATACCACGCATCTCCTGCTCAGCGAATTTAAATCCCGGGCTCTTGTCTGTAGCGTCAACTTTTGCACGGATTCCTGCTGCTTTCAGTGCTGCAAGAAGCTCGTCCGCTTTCTCCATAACACCCTCTTTACGCTGCTGGATCGGGATGATCACAGTCTGTACCGGAGCGATTCTCGGAGGAAGAACAAGACCGCTGTTATCGCCGTGTACCATGATGATGGCACCAATCATACGTGTTGTCATTCCCCAGGATGTCTGGTGAACATATTTCAGTGTGTTGTCTTTATCTGTGTACTGGATTCCGAATGCTTTCGCAAAACCATCTCCGAAGTTATGGCTTGTACCGGACTGAAGAGCTTTTCCATCGTGCATCAGGGACTCAATAGTATAAGTAGCCTCAGCACCTGCAAATTTCTCTTTATCTGTCTTCTGGCCTTTGATAACCGGAATTGCGAGAACTTCCTCACAGAAATCTGCATAGATATTCAGCATCTGGATGGTACGCTGTTCAGCTTCCTCAGCTGTTGCATGTGCTGTATGTCCTTCCTGCCACAGAAACTCTCTGGAACGAAGGAACGGACGTGTTGTTTTCTCCCAGCGGACAACAGAGCACCACTGATTATATACCTCGGAAGATCTCTGTGGGACTGGATTTCTTTCTGATAGAAATCGCAGAACAGAGTCTCAGAAGTCGGACGCACACAAAGTCTCTCCTGAAGCGGATCAAGACCGCCATGAGTAACCCATGCAACCTCCGGAGCAAAACCTTCTACATGATCCTTTTCTTTATCAAGAAGAGACTCCGGGATAAAGATCGGCATGTAAACATTCTCTACGCCGGTTTCTTTAAATCTGCGGTCAAGCTCATGCTGGATATTCTCCCAGATCGCATAACCTGCCGGTTTGATCGCCATACATCCTTTAACACTTGTATAGCCGCAAAGCTCAGCCTTCTTAACAACGTCTGTATACCACTGAGCAAAATCCTCATCCATAGACGTGATGGCCTGTACTAATTTCTTTTCTTTTGCCATGATAAATCTCCTTTTTCTTGTGATCTAAAACAAATCGCCGACTGCTGCCCAGCCGCCAATAATCCGGAATCCATCCGGCCACTCTTCCATCCCATAAACCGTACATCATATCACAGTCCCGTTTTACGGACAAAAAAATAAGCCCTCCGAATCCCTCACAAGGGACCGAATGACTTCGGCGGTACCACCCCAGTTAACAGCCGAAAAAGCTGCTCTCTCAATACCCGTTAACGCCGGAAACACACGCCACGCTTCAATCACGCAGAGCTCCGAGGCCGGTTCCACAGTTAACCTGACAGGACTCTCACACCACCATCTGACTCTCATCAGCTGGGAATCCCTCTCTGCGACATATCCCTGTGTACTATTCTCATCATCGCCGTATCTTCGTCCATTTTAGGCGAAAATCCCGACAATGTCAACCCCAAAGATCAAGGATTTACTTCTTCTTTTTATACGAAAAACCCGGTATCCCTGACTTTCTCAAAGATACCGGATCTCCTATCAGTTAAGCTGGAAATGAGACTCGAACTCACGACCCCTTCATTACGAGTGAAGTGCTCTACCGACTGAGCTATTCCAGCCTGTGATAAACACAACTGATATTATACCTGATTTTATAAAAAATGCAAGTGTTTTTCCAGAATCTTGCCAGATTATTTCGCCATCATTTCTTTCTGGAGGTTACTTTCTTTACTGCATCTTTTACTGCTGATGTTGTTTCTGCTGCTGTTTCCCTGACTCTTTTCACTGCACTGGTTACTGTTTTTTCTGCCGTTTTCTCCGCTGATCTCATATCTGCTTTCTGCTTCATATTTCTTTCCGGGGTTTTCGGAATTGATGCTTTTGATCTGGATTTCGGTATTTTTGCATTGGATCTCTTTGTTGTTCTGCTTTTTCCGGATGCAGTCTTTACAATTTTTTTATCTTCTTTTGTGTTGTTTTGGTGCTTTTGATGTTTTTCTCTGCACTGTTTTCTTCTCAGGTGTACAGATGAATACAGCCACACCATATGCCGGAAGTTTCAGTTTCAGAGAATATTCACGGTTGTCACATTCTGTATCTGCACAAGACTTTGCCCTGGCATTTACCACACCCTTGCCGCCATATTTTCCGCTATCGCTGTTTAAGATTTCCTTATATTTTCCTTTAAAAGGAACTCCCACCTGATAGCTGTCGTAGGAAACCGGTGAGAAATTGCACACTGCAAGAAGGGTTTCCTCCGGCTTCTCTGTTTTTCTCAGAAATGCAACGATATTCTCATCAGAATCTGTAAACCGGATCCATTCAAAACCGTCAGAATTACCATCCATTGCATACAGTGCTGGATTTGTTCTGTAAAGCTCATTCAGATCATGAATGTACTCTTTCAGCTCCGGCTGGATATCAGAATCCGGTGCAGTCATCTTTATTCCCGGATGAAGGATAAGATAAGCATATGCTTCACGTAGCTGTGCGTTTTTCTCTTTCAGAGTTCCCGGAAGTTTTTCCAGAAATTCAGCGGTAGTACCTACGTCCCTTTTTCCCAGGGTAAGTACATAATGTTCACTGTAGGCATACATCATGGAAAGAGTCATCTGGTCATAATGCTCATGTCTCCTCACAGGCTCTGTTTCCATATATGTGAGAAGATCCCTTGTCCATCCACCGCTCCATTTATAATCAAAGCCAGGATGATCATTCTCCACACTGTCTGTAAGCTGCGGCCATAAACCATCCTCCTGAGCGATCATAAGAACCCCCGGATTCCGTTTCTTTACAATGGAATTCAGATGCTTGATAAATTCCAGTGCCTGAAGATTCTCACCGGAACCATAGATATTAGGAGTCCACTGGCCTGCCTCCCTTCCGAAATCCAGATACAGCATGGCATCCACATCATCCAGACGGAATCCGTCCACATGAAATTCATCCAGCCAGAAAAACGCATTGGACAGCAGAAAATTTCTCACCATCGGGCTTCCGTAATTATAAAGCATGGTTCCCCACATCGGATGCACAGCCATAGCCGGATCCTGCACTTCATAAAGCGGTGTTCCGTCAAACTTCTCAAGTCCTGCATCAAAACGCGGGAACTGTGCAGGTGCCCAGTCAAGTATCACACCGATCCCGGCCTGATGGAGTTCCTCCACAAGTACGCGGAAATCCTCTACTGTACCAAAACGTGTTGTCACAGAATAGTATGCAGAAGTAGAATAACCACCTGATTTCTGATCCAGATATTCCATGACCGGATGTAATTCCACATGTGTATAGCCGGTTTCTTTTACGAAATTTACAAAATCAATGTTATTTTTCCATGCAGTGATATCTGTCTCATAAACAGATACCGGAATTTCGCGGCTTTCATATTTTACACGTTCCTTCATCCACACATCATCCTGCCAGGAAAAATCTCCCAGCTCTGTCACAACGGAGATCACGGAAGGCGGTTCCTGCGTACCGTTTCCATAGGGATCTGATTTTCGCCGGATATTCCCTCCTTTGACTTTGATCTCATATTGATAAGCACTTCCTGCCTTCACTCCCGGAACAAACAGTTCAAAGATACCTGACATTGGCATGCGGTGCATTGGCAGACGCCGTCCATCCCATCTGTCAAAATCTCCCACTACACTGACACGTATCGCATTCGGTGCCCAGACAGCAAAATAGGTTCCCTGTACACCACCGCAGTTCCCAGGATGCGCACCCAGCTTCTGATAAGCTTTGTAATAAACACCTGCACAGAAGGCTTTCTCCTCTTCTTCTGTAATCTGGCAAGGACATTCATATGCATCATAAAAAGTTTCCTTCATGTTTCCTCTTGTTACACGGAAGCGATATTCCGGAATTCTTTTCAGCGGGATCATCACTGCATAATATCCCGCTTCATCTTCCAGTGTCATTGGATAGACTTTTTTTCCAACTAATACTTCCGCTGCTTCTGTTCCCGGAAAAAATCCCTGGATCAGCACACCGTCTTCCGTCACCCTGGGCTGCATCACATCCCTTGGCGCAGCTTCCTCACCATAAACAATTGCCTCGATTCGGGGCCAATCCATATATTCATACGCTTTATCAGCCATAATCGTCTCCTCCGTCATTTTTGTTGTTTTATAGACTCAGTTTATCACTTTTTTACAGAAAAATAAAGATTACCATCATTAATCTTCGCAAAAAATATACAAGTAACCGGTAACAGAATAGAAAATAAATGAATTTGGTTCTTCCCAAAACCACTTTCAGCGATTATAATATGAACCAGAAATATGAAGCACATAATAAAATTATCAGGAGGAAACATAAATGGAAAACAGACTGTATGATGTAACAGCTCTCGGCGAGCTTCTGATCGACTTTACAGAAAACGGCGAAAGTTCCCAGGGAAATCCAACTTTCGAGGCCAATCCTGGTGGGGCTCCGTGCAATGTTCTTGCCATGCTGAACCGTCTTGGTAAAAAGACTGCCTTTATCGGAAAAGTAGGTAATGATATGTTTGGCAAACAGCTTAAAAGTGCTGTCGAAGAATGTGGAATCGATACCAGAAATCTTGTTATGGATGATGAAGTGCATACAACTCTTGCTTTTGTACATACTTATCCGGATGGAGATCGTGATTTCTCTTTTTACCGTAATCCGGGTGCTGATATGATGCTTACCAAGGATGATGTGGATGCTGATCTGATCCGCAATTCCAGAATTTTCCATTTCGGTACTCTTTCTTCTACTCATGAGGGAGTTCGTGAAGCTACCCGTTATGCCCTTGATGTGGCAAAAGAAGCCGGATGTATCATCACCTTCGACCCGAATCTTCGTCCTCCTCTCTGGAAGGATCTTGACGATGCACGGAGAGAGATCGAATATGGAATGGAAAGATGTGATGTTCTGAAGATTTCTGACAATGAAGTGGAATTTCTCTTTGACACCACTGATTATGATAAGGGTGCTGCCCTGATCGAAGGGAAATATCATATTCCGCTTGTTCTGATCACCATGGGTAAAGATGGAAGCAGAGCTACTATCGCGGACGTAAAGTGGAAGCTGCTCCGTTCCTTCAGGAGCATACGATTGAAACTACTGGTGCTGGAGATACTTTCTGTGCAAGTACATTGAATTATGTGCTGGAGCACGGGCTTGAGGATCTCACAGATGAGAATCTCTGTGAGCTGCTTACTTTTGCAAATGCAGCAGCTTCTCTTATCACTACCAAGAAGGGGGGCTCTTCGTGTAATGCCTGAGAAAGATGAAATTCTTAACTTCATCGCATTGCGCAAATAGAGTTATCAGTTCTTGGAAAGCTAATGAAACCGCAAAAGATCGAGAGAGAAAGACGTTCGAAATTACAAGTCATACTTCTCTCGGCTCCTTTGCGGTTTTCATTTTTTCCAAAAAAATACTGCATCCCGTTCGCCACAAACGAAACACAGTATTTTTCAAAAAAACATTCTAAAATCTTGTTACTTTACTTAACAACACGCACCCTGTACATGCCCTCAATCTCCTTGAGTTCATCAAGTGCTTTCGCAGAAGCTGCACTCTCAAGATCAATAAGAGTATAAGCAAACTCCCCTTTACTCTTATTGGTCATATCCGCAATGTTCAGTCCCTCAGATCCAAGGATCTTGGTTACCTGGCTGATCATATTCGGTGTGTTGCTGTGTGCAAGAGAGATTCTTCCAACAGCTACACAGGTACCCATATCACAGTTCGGATAATTCACAGAATTCCTGATATTACCATTCTCAAGGTAATCACGGATCTCTTTCACAGCCATCTCCGCACAGTTCTCCTCAGACTCCTCAGTAGAAGCACCAAGATGCGGAGTTACCAGAATACCTTCGCGTCCTGCAACTGTCTCATTGGCAAAGTCAGTCACATATTTCTTAACCTTACCGCTCTCTACAGCCTCGATCAGCGCATCCTCATCAACAAGAAGATCTCTTGCAAAATTCAGCAGAACCACTCCGTCCTTCATCTTGTCGAAAGCTTCTTTATTGATCATCTTCTTTGTACTGTCAAGAAGCGGAACATGAATGGTGATATAATCACACTGGCTGTAAATCTCGTCCAGGCTCTTGCTGTGTTTAATGGTTCTGGAAAGGTTCCATGCTGCATCGATGGAAAGATACGGATCATAGCCATAAACTTCCATTCCAAGACCGCATGCTGCATTGGCAACCATGGCTCCGATTGCTCCAAGACCGATGATACCAAGCTTTTTGCCACTGATCTCGCAGCCTGCGAACTGTTTTTTCTGCTTCTCGGCAAGTTTTCCAATGTGCTCTTTATCTTTCTCCTGTGCAACCCACTCGATGCCGCCAACGATATCTCTGGATGCAAGAAGCATACCTGCAAGTACAAGCTCTTTTACGCCGTTTGCATTTGCTCCAGGTGTGTTAAATACAACAACACCTTGTTCTGCATACTCTTTAACCGGGATATTGTTGACACCTGCGCCTGCACGTGCAACTGCACAAACACTCTTCGGAAGCTCCATGTCGTGCATTTTTGCACTTCTTACAAGAATAGCATCACACTGATCTGCACTCTCTGTTTTTTTGTAATTGTCGCCGAAAAGTTTAAGTCCCTTCTCAGCAATAGGATTCAGGCAATGATACTGGAACATTATGCATTTTCCTCCTCGAATTTTTTCATGAATGCAACCAGCGCCTCTACGCCGGCCTTCGGCATAGCATTATAGATGCTGGCACGCATTCCGCCAACTGTACGGTGTCCTTTCAGGTTTACAAGGCCTGCTTCTGTTGCCTCTTTGACAAACTTCGCATCCATTTCCTTGTCTCCTGTTACAAACGGAACGTTCATAAGAGATCTGTCTTCCGGAACTACAGTTCCTTTGAACAGTTTGCTGGAATCCAGGTAATCATAAAGGATTTTTGCTTTCTCCTCATTGCGCTGTTTCATCACTTCCAGACCGCCCATCTTCTTCAGCCATTTAAATACTTTTCCGCATACATAGATGCAGTAAGCATTCGGTGTGTTGTAAAGAGATCCTGCGTCTGCATGTGTCTTATATGTAAGCATGGTCGGTGTGCCCGGAAGAACGTCCTCTGTGATCAGATCCTCACGGATGATAACGATAACCATACCTGCCGGTCCGATGTTCTTCTGAACACCACCGTAAATAATACCGTATTTGCTTACATCAACCGGCTCAGACAGGAAGCAGGAGGATACGTCTGCTACCAGAGTCTTGCCTTTTGTGTTTGGAAGTTTTTTGAATTTAGTACCATAAATGGTGTTGTTCTCACAGATGTATACGTAATCTGCATCCGGGCTGATCGGCAGATCACTGCAGTCCGGGATATAACTGAAGGTTTTATCCTCAGAAGATGCGATCTTGTTTGCTTTTCCGTATTTCTGAGCTTCCTGATAAGCTTTCTTTGCCCACTGACCTGTTACGATATAATCTGCAACCTTGTTTTTCATAAGATTCATCGGGATCATGGCAAACTGCTGGGATGCTCCTCCCTGGAGGAAAAGTACCTTGTAATTATCCGGGATGTTCATAAGCTCGCGGAGATCTTTCTCTGCTGTATCAATGATCTCCTGGAAAGCTGCACTTCTGTGACTCATTTCCATAACGGACATTCCAGTGCCGTTATAGTCCATCATCTCATCAGCTACTTCTTTGAGTACTTCCTCCGGAAGCACTGCCGGTCCGGCAGAAAAATTATACACTCTACTCATGTTTCTTCATATCCTCCTCGTCAAATACATCATCTAGATTCGCACCAGCCGGTACCATCGGGAACACACTCAGATCCTGATCGATCCAGCAATCCAGAACGACAGGTCCCTCTGCTGCCAGTGCCATCTTAAGTGCAGGTTCCACATCCTCCATTTTTGTCACACGAATGGCTTTTGCACCCAGTGCCTCCGATAATTTCACAAAATCAACGGCGTCATCCAGTACTGTGGAAGAGTATCTCTTTCCATAGAAAAGCGTCTGCCACTGACGCACCATTCCCAGTACATGATTGTTCATAACAATCTGGATCAGCTGTCTGCCACAGCGTGCAGCTGTTGCCAGCTCATTCATATTCATACGGAAGCATCCGTCACCTGCTATATTTACAACTATTTTTTCCGGTCTGCCCATCTTCGCGCCAATTGCAGCGCCAAGGCCGTAACCCATGGTTCCAAGTCCACCGGAAGTAAGAAGCGTTCTCGGCTCTTTATATTTATAATACTGTGCCGCCCACATCTGATGCTGTCCGACCTCTGTGGAGATGATGGCATCACCGTTGTCAACTCATAAAGCTTCTCTATAATATATGGTCCAGTAAGCTGTGTGTGATCATAATTCAGCGGATATTTTGCTTTCAGGTTCTGGATATGAGCAACCCAATCCGGATGTTCTTTCTCCTGAATTTCCTCAAGAAGACGTTTCAGAACTTCTTTCACATCTCCGATCACGCTTGCATCCACTGTGATATTTTTGTTGATCTCAGCTGCATCCACATCAATCTGAAGGATCTTTGCATTATGTGCAAAAGTCTTCGTATTTCCTGTTACACGGTCACTGAATCGTGCTCCGAGAACGATCAGAAGGTCACATTCTGTTACACCAAGGTCGGAAGCTTTTGTTCCGTGCATTCCTACCATACCTGTGTAGAGAGGATCTTCTCCCGGGAAAGTTCCCTTGCCCATCAAAGTATCACAAACCGGAGCCTGGATTCTGTGAGCAAGTTCACGTACTTCCCTGTCTGCACCTGAGATCACACAGCCACCACCCACGAAAATAAACGGTTTCTCTGCTTCTCTGATCATTTCCAGTGCCTGGTCCATATCTTCTTTACGGATATTCCTGACCTCACGGTTGACTGTTGCAGGACGAACTGGCTCGTATTCATATTTCATTCCTGTGATATCCTTCGGAACATCCACAAGAACAGGACCAGGTCTTCCGCTTTTTGCAATATAGAATGCTCTTCTTAACGTGTCTGCAAGATCTTCAATATTTTTTACAATGAAGCTGTATTTTGTCACAGGCATTACAATCCCTGCGATATCAACCTCCTGGAAAGAATCTCTTCCCAGGAGTGGCCTTCCTACATTTGCAGTAATGGCTACCATAGGTACGGAGTCCATGTATGCAGTCGCAATTCCTGTTACCAGGTTGGTGGCTCCAGGACCGGATGTTGCCAGGCAGACACCTACCTTTCCGGTAGCTCTCGCATAGCCGTCAGCAGCATGAGATGCCCCCTGCTCATGGGAAGTCAGTACATGCGTGATCTCATCTTTGTATTCATATAAGGCATCGTAAACATTCAGGATCGCGCCGCCCGGATATCCAAATACGGTGTCAACGCCCTGTTCTTTCAGACATTCTACGATGATCTCTGCACCTGTAAGCTGCATGTCTTTCGTTCCTCCTTATTTTGCTTTCGGTACTTCCAGGATTGCACCGCGGTTTCCGGATGTTACCATGGAAGCATATCTTGCCAGATAACCTGTTGTTACCTTCGGCTCTCTTGGCTGCCATTTCTCTCTTCTTGCCTGCATCTCCTCGTCGGAAACCTTGATCTCCAGTTTCAGCTCCGGAATATTGATGCTGATGATATCGCCTTCCTCAACCAGTGCGATCGGGCCGCCTACTGCTGCCTCCGGTGATACGTGTCCGATAGCTGCTCCTCTGGATGCACCGCTGAAACGTCCGTCTGTAATCAGGGCTACGGAAGAACCAAGTCCCATTCCTACGATGGCGGATGTCGGGTTCAGCATCTCTCTCATTCCAGGACCGCCTTTTGGTCCCTCATAACGGATAACGACTACATCACCCTCTACGATCTTGCCGCTCTTGATGGCCACAATTGCATCATCCTCGCTGTCAAATACTCGTGCAGGGCCTTCATGTACCAGCATCTCCGGTACAACTGCGGAACGTTTTACAACGCCGCCGTCCGGTGCAAGATTTCCCTTCAGTACTGCAAGTCCACCTGTCTTTGTATATGGATTGTCGATCGGGCGGATAACCTCCGGATTCAGGTTTACACAATTCTTAATGTTCTCTCCGACTGTCTTTCCTGTTACTGTCATACACTCTGTATGGAGAAGTCCGATCTTGTTCAGCTCGTTCATAACTGCATAGACACCTCCGGCCTCGTTAAGATCTTCCATGTAAGTCGGGCCTGCCGGTGCAAGATGGCAGAGATTCGGAGTCTTCTCACTGATCTCATTTGCAAAACTGATATCAAAATCCATTCCGATCTCGTGTGCAATAGCAGGAAGATGAAGCATGCTGTTTGTGGAACAGCCAAGTGCCATATCTACAGTGAGGGCATTCAAAACTGCCTCTTTTGTCATGATATCTCTTGGGCGGATGTTCCTTCTGTACATTTCCATTACCTGCATTCCTGCATGCTTTGCAAGACGGATGCGCTCGGAATATACGGCCGGGATGGTACCGTTTCCTTTCAGACCCATACCAAGAACCTCTGTCAGGCAGTTCATGCTGTTTGCAGTGTACATACCGGAACATGATCCGCAGGTCGGACAGGTTTTGTTCTCGAATTCTGCCAGATCATCAGCTGTGATGGTTCCTGCTGCATAGGAGCCTACTGCCTCAAACATACTGGAAAGACTTGTCTTATGTCCTTTTACATGGCCTGCAAGCATCGGGCCGCCGCTTACGAATACAGTCGGAACATTGATTCTTGCTGCTGCCATCAGAAGCCCAGGTACGTTTTTGTCACAGTTTGGTACCATAACAAGGGCATCAAACTGATGAGCCAGTGCCATAGCCTCTGTGGATCTGCGATCAGGTCACGTGTTACAAGTGAATATTTCATTCCAACATGTCCCATTGCAATTCCGTCACATACTGCGATAGCCGGGAATACTACCGGTGTACCGCCAGCCATTGCAACGCCAAGTTTTACAGCGTTTACGATCTTGTCAAGATTCATATGTCCCGGTACGATCTCATTGTAAGAGCTTACGATTCCTACCAACGGTTTGTCCATTTCTTCTTTTGTCATTCCAAGGGCATTAAACAGGGAACGATGTGGTGCCTGCTGTGTGCCTTTTCTTACGGTATCACTTCTCATTTATCAGGATTCTCCTTTTTTTATTTTTTACGATATGGTTCTGTATCGCTTATCTGTTCCGGTTTATTTATGCGATAGCGTCTGCAATCAGGTCTCCCATCTCTTTTGTTCCGACAAGTTTGCATCCGTCTGACATGATATCGCCTGTTCTGAATCCGTCTGTCAGAACCTTCTGTACTGCTGCTTCTACTGCATCTGCTTCTTTGTCAAGATCCAGCGAATATCTCAGCATCATAGCTGCAGAAAGGATAGTTGCGATCGGATTTGCCTTGTTCTGGCCTGCGATATCCGGTGCGGAACCGTGGCTTGGCTCATAAAGACCAAGTTTTGTCTCATTTAAGCTTGCGGAAGAAAGCATTCCGATAGATCCTGTCACCATGCTTGCCTCATCAGAGAGAATATCTCCAAACATGTTCTCTGTAAGGATAACATCGAACTGTTTCGGGTCACGTACCAGCTGCATTGCACAGTTATCTACAAGCATATGCTCCAGTGTTACATCCGGATAATCTTTTGCAACATCTTCCACAACGCTTCTCCAGAGTCTGGAGGAATCAAGAACGTTTGCCTTATCTACGCTTGTTACTTTATTTCTTCTCTTACGTGCGATCTCAAATGCCTTGATAGCAATACGGCGGATTTCATTCTCATTATAAGAAAGAGTATCCACTGCTGTGCGGACTCCGTTCTCTTCGGTAGTCTTTCTTGCTCCGAAATAAAGTCCTCCTGTAAGCTCTCTTACGATGATCATGTCAAAACCATCTCCGATGATCTCATCACGAAGCGGGCATGCATCGCGAAGCTCATTGTAAAGATATGCAGGACGAAGATTTGCAAAAAGGTTCAGTGCTTTACGGATAGCAAGAAGTCCTGCCTCCGGACGTCTGGACGGCTCCAGTTTATACCATGGGGATGTCTTGGCATCTCCTCCAATGGAACCCATCAGTACGGCATCAGAAGCTTTTGCCTGGGCAATGGCTTCCTCTGTAAGAGGTACTCCGTGAGCATCAATGGATGCACCTCCTAAAAGGACCTCTGTGTATGAAAATTTATGACTGTATTTCTCGCATACTTTGTCTAAAACTTTTCTGGCCTCGGCTACAATTTCCGGGCCGATTCCATCTCCTGGAATCAGGGCAATTTTGTACTCCATTTTTTATTCACTCCTCCGATTTCCCCTGTGCTGTAAAATTTTAACGCACTGGTGTGGATAATTGTTATTATCATAACGCACTTTTCGACGGATTTCAACCTATTAAATAGATAAAGTTTTGTCATCCCCTCAAAAAAGGGCCGCCATACCTTTTTTCGGTATGGCAGCCCTGGCTGTTTTTCTTCTGTTTGTCTTCGATTTATGCCTGTCAAAACTTCTCAGAACTTTCGCTGGAACCCCCGAAGGTATCTCCTGATGAAGAAGTATGAGTGGTGGAACCGCCGCTGTGTTCCTCTTCTTTCGGCTTGGCAGTTCTTGACACTGTCCTGTAGAGATAAAAATCGTTGCTCTTTGTTACATCCATGCTGCCTTTCCGCACATAGGAAGCTGCCTGCTCCTGCTTCTGCACAGTTTTCAGCTTTCTTCTCATATTTCCGGTTACGAGAAGACCTGCCACAATGCCGACTCCTATTGCGATCAGAAGATTCGCACCTACATCAAACGGCTCTTTGGGCAGATTATCTACATCATACGGTTTTCCTGATTCTGCCTGCATGATAAAATCGTCGCACTGCAGGGCAAAAGTCTGAAATGCTTCACTGTAATCCCCGTCACTTAAATACGGCTTCACCTGATCCATAATGTAGGACTGGCCTGCATCCGTAAACGCATCGATGGCATATCCATGTGTGGCAATGGCCCAGTTTCGGTCTCCCATATCTACCAGAAACAGGATTCCATCTCTGTCCTCACCCTGACCATAACCATGGTCAGTAAAATAATCGTCCGCATATTCCTGGGCTGTTTTTCCCCCGAGGCTGTCTGTGGTGACGATTACAACATCTACTTCTCCCCGTTCACTGATATCATCCAGCGAAGCACTTAAAGTATCCTGCTCATCTGCACTTAAAAGCCCGGCCTGATCTGCCAGACGGTCTTCTGTCCCTGCACATACAGGAAAAGCGCATGCCAGACATAAAAGGATTGCTGTGAGAAATAGGGATATTCTTTTTTTCATAGCACTTACCTCCTTACAATGCCCAGATAAGATACAGGATGATGTATGCAATCACAGTTACGATTCCCGTAGTTCCTGCAAACCATCTGGCAAAAGCACTTTTGTCAGTAGGCAGATTGCCGACAAATTTACCTGTCTGTCCGTTCATGGCAAATATGTAGTTCTCACCCTTCCACCTGGTCTGAGGACCCAGACAGGATACAGGGCATATTTCGTAGTTGCGTTCTTCAGCCGGATATTGGTATTCTCAGGAACCACACTTGAATAGCCTTTTACGGTACCCCTGAAAGCATCCTCTGTGCTGCGCCGGATACGCTCATTGGCGCGCTCTATACACTCTTCTGCCGTTACATCGTACTTATCTGCAAAATATCCGGCCAGATAAGCTGTCTGAAAATCCACCGCCTCCCTGAAATCAAAAGGCTCTATGGATTCCATCAGATCATTCTCCATACTTTTGGAACCATCCACAGGCACATGGTCGAAACCGATCGAACCTTTTCTGTGTATGGAATAATAGCTGGTTTCTGTATAATCATAGTCCTTATCGCTCCAGAAGCGGGTCTTTGTTCCCTTATAGCGGATATCTGCATTGGCATCTGTATCATAAAGCCAGAACGGAACATAAATTCCCTTTACCTCACTGATATGGTTCTCCGTCTTAAAAGCTTTTGGCAGAAGCCGTTTGCCTGTAAAATGCTGCTTCAGCTTCTCTTTGGCTGCCTTTTTATCTAACTTAAATGGGATCACATAGTCCGGCTTCAGTACTCCGGAAAGATTTCCCGTCATAACTACAGGACTTCCACAGAACGGGCAGGCCGTAGCTGCAGTGTTGACATCACCCACGATCTCACCGCCACATGATTTGCACACATAGGTACGTAAATCTTCGCTTTCCCCTTCCTGCCATTCATCGCCGGCCTCATCCGACCAGCTCATATCCTCCGGCTCTTCCTCTTCCACAGACTGCGCATATTCTGACAATGTCTTAACATCAAATTCCGTGTCACAATATGGGCACTTCATCTTCTGCACGGAACTGTCAAATTCTATGGAACCGCCACAGCACGGGCACTTAAATTCCTGCATTTTCGCCATATTTGCACCTCCTGCTTACACAGCATCCTCCGTTCCAAAAGGATCTCCGCACTCCGGACAGAATTTCGGTGGATTCTCCGGGTCAGCCGGTTCCCATCCGCACTTGCTGCAACGATATCTCATCTTCTTCTCCGGTTTCCTGGCTCCGCAGTTCATACAGAATTTACCTTTGTTCACAGTACCACAGGAACAGGTCCAGCTCTCATCTGCAGGTCTTGGTGCGCCACATTCCGGACAGAACTTGCCTGTGGAAACTGCACCGCAGCTACATGTCCAGGAATCTCCGTCTGCTGCTGGCTGGATCTTTTGCTGAGGCTGTGTGTTCTGTGCTGCCGCCTGTGCCTGCTGCTTCTGTCCCATCTCAAAAAGCTGCTGCGCATTCAGTCCGCCTGCATTGGATGCCATTCCCATTCCCATAAAGCCGGTCATGGCACCTGCTGAATTAGACGCTGCTGCTTTCATGGCATCTGCCTGCGCACCGGTCAGTGTGGCTGCTGCCATGGAAGGATCACGCATCATTGCAGTGCGCTGTGCCTGTTTGATCATCTCTGCATCCTCATCCGGAAGTGTGACAGACCCAAGTGCAACGCTTACAACCTTCAGACCGCGAAGCTGCTCCCATTTGGCAGAAAGAACCTCATTCATTGCATTCTCAAGCTCTGTATTATGGGTTACGATCTGATTGGGACGGAGCTCCAGCTCGGAAAGCCGTCCAAAAGCCGGCTGCAGTGCGCTGACAAACTCTGTTTTCAGCTGACTGTCAAGTTCCTCTCTTGTGTACTCCTGCTCTACATTTCCACACACATTTGTATAAAAAAGAAGAGGATCTGCAATCCTGTAGGAATATACGCCATGACAACGCACAGACACATCAATATCCAGTCCGATCCTGGAATCCACAACACGGAACGGGATCGGTGTCGGAGTTCCAAATTTATTATCTACCAGCTCCTTGGTATTAAAATAATAAACCCTCTGATCCTTACCTGTATCTCCACCGTATGCAAAACGCTTGCCGATGGTCTGGAAGGTACTGCGGATACCTTCCCCAAGGCTTCCTGCAAAAATACTTGGTTCTGTGGATGCGTCGTAAGTATACTCTCCCGGATCTGCGCAGATATCCACAACCTTCCCCTGCTCTACGATCATCATGCACTGACCGTCTGCTACTGCGATCCCGCTTCCGCTGGTAATGATATTGTCACTGCCTCTCTTATTGGAAGATCTGGATGATGTACGCTTCGTTCCTTTTACTACCATCACTTCTTTATCCATTGCCTCACAGTAAAAAAATTCTTTCCACTGATCTGCCATTGTACTTCCTGCTGCACCTGCCGCTGCTCTTATAAGCCCCATAAAACCGACCCCTTTCTGAATTCTTGTTTCTGTTTATTATTTTATTATATTATAAAAAGAAACGCACTCTCATTTCTGATAGTAATATCATTATTACATGATTTTCTTAAAAAATCCACTCTTTTCCATGCAATATTTCACATATCCTGTTATTTCGGCATATATCGTCAAAAATAAAATTTCCCGTCCTCAGTAGCCAAAAAAAGACACCGCGCATCAAACGCAGTGCCTCTCTTCACTCTCATATTCCAGGTGCATTAAGCAGATGCCTGATCTGCCTTTTCAACCTCGGCGATTGCCTGTTTTCTCATTGGGATACGGCAGTTCTTGTTGTTACCAAACTCAACGATAACATCTTCCTCTGTCATATCAATAACAACTCCGTAAAAACCGCTGGTAGTAACAACACTGTCACCAACCTCCATGCTGTTTAACATTGTCTGGGTTCTCTTCTGCTCCTTCTTCTGCGGACGGATCATCATGAAATACATAATTGCAAAAAGCACTATGATCCAGACGATACCAAGACCTGCGCTAAGTCCGCCAGCTGCTGCTGTAGATGATGCGATCATTCCAATTCCTCCTGATAAAATCAATTCTTATGCGGTTTCCCGCCGTTTCTGACCTATAGCGGTAAATTGCTATAAAAAGTGTCACTTCGTACTATCATACACAAAAATCCCTGATTCTTCAAGGTTTTTCTTGTAATTTCCAACAGTTATTTCTCTTACGGAATACCTTTATTACCGGTTGCCGTTGATCTTGCCTTCCTCAAATCCTTCCAGACGCATCTTCTTATATGCTGCAAAATTGCCGGCATCCAGTGCGTCACGGATTTCTTCCATCATATGATTATAGAAATACAGGTTATGAAGCACGCAAAGTCTCATTCCCAGCATCTCCTTTGCTTTAAGAAGATGGCGGATATATGCCCTGCTGTAGTGACGGCAGGCCGGGCACTTGCATTCCTCGTCGATCGGCCTGGAATCCAGCTCATACTTGGCATTGAAAAGATTCATTTTTCCATGGTTGGTGTACACGTGACCATGACGGCCGTTACGACTTGGATATACACAGTCAAAGAAATCAATACCACGTTCAACACCTTCCAGAATGTTAGCCGGAGTACCAACGCCCATAAGATAAGTAGGTTTATTCTGCGGAAGATGCGGTACTACCTCATCCAGAATACGGTACATCTCCTCATGCTCTCGCCAACAGCAAGTCCGCCTACTGCGTATCCGTCCAGATCCAGCTCTGCGATTGCCTGTGCATGCTCAATACGGATATCTTCATAAACAGCGCCCTGGTTGATACCAAAAAGAAGCTGATTCTTATTAATGGTATCCGGCAGGCTGTTCAGACGTGCCATCTCATCCTTGCATCGCTTCAGCCAGCGTGTGGTACGTGCCACGGACTTCTGTACATAGTCCCTGTCTGCTACACTGCTCGGACACTCATCAAAAGCCATTGCAATAGTAGAACCCAGATTGGACTGAATCTGCATACTTTCCTCAGGGCCCATAAATATCTTATGACCATCAATATGAGAGTTGAAATAAACACCCTCTTCCTTAATCTTGCGGAGTTTCGCAAGAGAGAACACCTGGAATCCGCCGGAATCGGTAAGGATCGGTCTATCCCAGTTCATAAAACGGTGAAGTCCTCCAAGCTGTTTCACGATCTTGTCGCCAGGACGCACATGAAGATGATACGTGTTGGACAGCTGTACCTGCGTACCGATCTCATGAAGATCTACCGTGGACACAGCTCCCTTAATTGCAGCAATTGTTCCTACATTCATGAAAACAGGAGTCTGAATCGTTCCATGAACAGTCTTGAATTCTCCTCTTTTCGCTCTTCCTTCTGTTGTAATCAGTTTATATTCTGCCATTTCATTTCCCTTCTGAAAATCAGTCTGGCGGATATTTCCGATCCGCACTGCTGTTTCTTCATTCTCGCACTCACAGTCCGCATTACAGGACTATGCACTGATACGAGTCTGCCCCGTCAATATTTTGCCAGAGCTTTTGGACAATATCATAACACATTTTTCTCTTTTCTGCTACTGATTGTTAAACTTTTACATTGCCATTTTTTAAACGATATCGTATAATATAGAGTATTCGCTTAAAAATCCTTTTTAATAAGAAGAAATAACTCCCGCCCGGCAAATATGTCAGAAGCGGGCAACCCCTTTATAGATACAGCAAGGAGGAAATCAATTTTTTATGAAGAAACACACACTTGGAATTGACATTGGTTCCACCACTGTCAAGATTGCCATCTTAGACGAAAATGATAACCTTGTTTTCTCTGATTATAAGAGACATTTTGCAAATATCCAGGAAACACTTGCAGATCTTCTTCAAAAAGCCGAGAACCAGCTTGGCGAGCTTACGCTCTGCCCGGTGATCACAGGTTCCGGTGGACTGACACTTGCCAACCATCTGGAAATTCCTTTTGTCCAGGAGGTTATTGCTGTTTCCACTTCCCTTCAGAAGCTTGCACCTAAAACCGATGTAGCCATCGAGCTGGGCGGCGAGGATGCCAAGATCATCTATTTTGAAAACGGAAACGTTGAGCAGCGTATGAACGGTATCTGCGCCGGAGGTACAGGCTCCTTCATCGACCAGATGGCTTCCCTTCTCCAGACAGATGCACCAGGACTTAATGAGTATGCCAAGCATTACAAGGCGCTCTATCCGATTGCAGCCCGTTGCGGTGTTTTTGCCAAGACAGATATCCAGCCTCTTATCAATGACGGTGCTACCAAGGAAGACCTTTCCGCTTCTATTTTCCAGGCAGTTGTCAACCAGACCATTTCAGGTCTTGCCTGCGGTAAACCAATCCGCGGACATGTAGCATTCCTGGGCGGACCGCTTCACTTCCTCTCAGAGCTTAAGGCTGCTTTTATCCGTACTCTGAAGCTGGATGACGAACACATTATCGCACCGGATAACTCTCATCTGTTCGCAGCTATCGGTTCTGCACTGAATGCAAAACAGGATGTGAATGTATCCCTGATCGAGCTGAAAGAACGCATGCGTACTACTATCAAGCTTGACTTCGAAGTAGAACGTATGGAGCCGCTTTTTGCAACAGAAGAAGATTATCAGGCTTTCCATGACCGCCAGAGTGCCTACAAGGTAAAAACCGGCGACCTTTCTACATATAAGGGCAAATGCTTCCTGGGAATCGATGCAGGTTCCACCACTACCAAGACTGCACTGGTCGGTGAGGACGGAACCCTTCTCTATTCTTTCTACAGCAACAACAACGGAAACCCACTCAAAACCACCATCAGCTCCATCAAGGAAATCTATGAGCTTCTTCCGGAAGACGCAGAGATTGCTTTTTCCTGCTCTACCGGATATGGCGAGGCACTGATCAAAGCTGCACTTCTTCTTGACGAGGGTGAGGTTGAGACAGTTTCCCATTATTATGCAGCCGCTTTCTTTGACCCGGAAGTAGACTGTATCCTGGATATTGGCGGACAGGATATGAAATGTATCAAGATCCGCAACCAGACCGTTGACAGCGTGCAGCTGAACGAAGCATGTTCCTCAGGCTGCGGTTCCTTTATCGAAACTTTCGCCAAATCCCTGAACTATACAGTACAGGACTTCGCAAAAGCTGCACTTTTTGCAAAGCATCCGATCGATCTTGGAACACGTTGTACTGTATTTATGAACTCCAAAGTTAAACAGGCTCAGAAAGAAGGCGCTGAGGTTTCCGATATCTCCGCAGGTCTTGCCTACTCAGTTATCAAAAACGCCCTTTACAAAGTTATCAAGGTTTCCGATGCTTCCGAACTTGGAAAACACATCGTTGTACAGGGTGGTACCTTCTATAACGATGCGGTTCTTCGAAGTTTTGAGAAAATTGCCAACTGCCAGGCTATCCGCCCGGATATCGCAGGATCATGGGTGCTTTCGGCGCAGCTGATCGCAAGGGAACGTTATCAGGAAGGTGAAAAAACTTCCATGCTTTCCATTGATCAGATCAACAGCCTGCAGTACACTACCTCCATGGCAAACTGCCGCGGATGTACCAACAACTGCCGTCTGACTATCAACAAATTCTCCGGCGGACGTAAATATATCAGCGGAAACCGCTGTGAGCGCGGCCTTGGAAAAGAGAAGAACAAAGATCATATCCCGAATCTTTTCGACTATAAATATAAGAGGATCTTTTCCTATGAACCGCTTTCTACAGATAAGGCAACCCGCGGACAGGTTGGTATCCCACGTGTGCTGAACATGTTTGAGAACTATCCGTTCTGGTATACATTCTTTACTGAACTGAAATATCAGGTGGTTCTCTCTCCGACTTCCACACGTAAGATCTATGAGCTGGGTATTGAGTCCATCCCAAGTGAGTCCGAGTGCTACCCTGCAAAACTTGCTCACGGACATGTGACATGGCTGATCCGCAATGGCGTGAAATTTATCTTCTACCCATGTATCCCGTATGAGCGAAATGAGTTCCCGGATGCAGTCAACCACTACAATTGCCCGATCGTTACTTCCTATGCGGAAAATATCAAGAATAACGTAGACGAGCTTAACGATCCATCCATCACTTTCCGCAATCCGTTCATGGCCTTTACCTCCGAGGAAATCCTGACCAACCGGCTTGTGGAAGAATTCCCTGACATTCCTGCCGCCGAGGTAAAAGCAGCTGCACATAAAGCATGGGATGAGCTGTCCGCTGTACACCGCGATGTGCAGAAAAAAGGCGAGGAAACTCTCCGGTACCTGAAAGAAACAGGACGCCGCGGAATCGTTCTTGCAGGCCGTCCGTATCATATCGATCCTGAGATCCACCATGGAATCCCGGATATGATCAACAGCTACGGAATCGCTGTATTTACTGAAGATTCTGTTTCTCACCTTGGCCATGTGGAGCGTCCGATCCGTGTTAATGACCAGTGGATGTACCATTCCCGTCTCTACTCTGCTGCAAACTTTGTAAAGACAAGAGATGATCTGGATCTGATCCAGCTGAACTCTTTTGGCTGCGGACTTGATGCAGTTACTACAGATGAGGTTTATGAAATCCTGGACGGAAGTGACAAGATCTACACCTGTCTGAAGATTGATGAGGTTAACAATCTGGGTGCTGCAAGGATCCGTATCCGTTCCCTGATTGCTGCCATCCGCGCAAAACAGGCTCAGAATAAAAAGAGAAACATCAAGCCGGCTTCCATTGAGAAAGTATCCTTTACCAAGCAGATGCGTAAGGAATACACCATCCTCTGCCCGCAGATGTCTCCTTTCCACTTCGGAATCTTTGAGGCTGCCTTTAACGCATCCGGCTACAACCTGGAAGTCCTCCCAAATGACAACAAGCACGCTGTTGATGTGGGCCTTAAATATGTAAACAATGATGCCTGCTATCCGTCCCTGATGGTTGTCGGACAGATCATGGATGCCCTTCTTTCCGGCAAATATGACCTGAACAAAACAGCAGTTATCATGTCCCAGACAGGTGGTGGCTGCCGCGCCTCCAACTACATTGCATTTATCCGCCGTGCCCTGAAAAAAGCCGGCATGGAACAGGTTCCGGTTATCTCCCTGAACTTAAGCGGCCTTGAGAGCAACCCTGGATTCAAACTGACACTGCCTCTGATCAAGCGTATTGTTTACGGTGCCGTATTCGGTGATATCCTGATGAAATGTGTATACCGCATGCGGCCATATGAGCTTGAGGAAGGTATCGTAAACCGCAAGCACAAGATCTGGGAGCAGCGTGTCATTGCCTTCGTAACAGGCAGCAGCGTAAGCCATGGTACCTTTAAGAAAATGTGCCGTGAAATGGTTCATGATTTTGATACGATCCCGATTTCCGATGATAAAAAACCTCGTGTTGGTATTGTAGGTGAGATCCTTGTCAAGTTCCTTCCGGCAGCAAACAACCACCTTGCAGACCTGCTGGAGGCAGAGGGTGCAGAACCGGTTGTTCCGGATCTGATCGACTTTATCTGCTACTGCTTCTACAACCAGAACTTCAAGGTTGAGAAGCTTGGCTTCAAAAAATCCAAGGCTACCATTGCCAACTTAGGTCTTAAGGCTATTGACTGGCTGCGCAAAACTGCTAACGAAGCTCTTGAGCAGAGTCGTCACTTTACACCTGCAGCTGATATCCGTGACCTTGCAAAAATGGCTTCTCCGATCGTTTCTGCCGGAAACCAGACAGGTGAGGGCTGGTTCCTGACAGGTGAGATGATGGAGCTGATCCACGGCGGTGTTCCAAACATCGTCTGCATCCAGCCATTTGGCTGCCTGCCAAATCACATCGTAGGTAAAGGTGTTATCAAGGAAGTTCGTCGCGAGCATCCGGAAGCAAACATCGTTGCCATTGATTATGATCCGGGTGCAAGTGAAGTAAACCAGCTGAACCGAATCAAGCTGATGCTCTCCACTGCACAGAAAAATCTGCATAAGGATGATAAAAAGAAATCGTAATAATACGCAGCAGACATAAACTGTAAATTTTAAATATTTAAGCTGCACGGCTGTTTTCAGGAATAACAGAAACAGCTGTGCAGCTTTTCTTATTTCATCAATCTTCGCAGGACGCTTTACACGGATTATCAAAGCTAGGATTAAAAGCATAGAAATTTTTTGCATCCAGCTGTTCCTGAACAGAACGAAGTGCCTCACCAAAACGCTGGAAATGCACAACTTCTCTTGCCCGAAGGAAACGTATCGGGTCAGCAACCTCCGGAATATTTCTTACCACACGGAGGATATTATCATAAGTGGAGCGTGCTTTCTGCTCTGCTGCAAGGTCTTCAAACAGATCCGTGATCGGATCACCTTTACTCTGGAATTCGCAGGCATTAAAGGGAACGCCTCCTGCTGCCTGCGGCCACACGCCAACTGTGTGGTCAATATAATATGGTCCCAGCCCGGAATTCTCAATTTCTTCCATAGTGAGGTCACGGGTAAGCTGGTGAACCATGGTGGAAACCATCTCCAGATGCGCCAGTTCTTCAGTACCGATATCATTAAGCACAGCTGCAGAGGCTCGGTTCGGCATGGTAAAGCGCTGGGAGAGATAGCGCATAGAAGCACCGATTTCTCCATCCGGCCACCGGAGTCCGATACCCTATAATAGATAAAATTCACTTGTTTTTTGGAAAAAAGTTAAATCTGAATTAAGAAATAGTACAATCGTAACCTGTGAAAAACTGATATGTCTTAGATGATAATATCAAAATACACCATTTCAG
>ENA-OQCO01000138-OQCO01000138.1-human-gut-metagenome-genome-assembly--contig:-NODE-138-length-41501-cov-4.444337_pt1 | contig 41501 bp, 33 predicted proteins | sample MGYA00242500_ERZ504582 | MGnify/ENA primary metagenome ERZ504582 (study PRJEB26092, sample SAMD00036346) | human gut metagenome | host: Homo sapiens | study: EMG produced TPA metagenomics assembly of... | reverse complement strand
TAAAGAAAAAAAGTTTGATGTTAAAATTCCGATAAAAATAATAGGCTTCGCACGGGTTTATAAAATTCGATAATGGTATCAATCGTGTTTGTGTATCTGAGATTCTGTGGCGCAGGTTTTTCAAGGTAAATCTTTTTGTCGCAGTCCCATATTTTCCGGTCATAATAGTCTGTTTCTTTAAACATAAAAGCTCTTTAAAAGTGATAATAAAAAAAGTGTATCATACAAAACCAAAATAAAACAAATTAGTATTTTACGAAAAAACAGATTAAAAGGTTATTTTTAGCCACATTTTTATAATATGAATTACAAAATTTGATAAAAACACCCACAAACAATTTTGTTTATTATTGACATAATGGTAAATATATGAGAAAATATTAATGCAAAATTTTACAAAGGAGTATTTAACAAATGAACAATAAGATGTTAAAAAAAGCAGTATCGGCATTGCTTGCGGTTGTTGCAGTTTCGTCTGTTGCAATCAGTGCGTCTGCGTATGACATAAATAAATACGATTTAAACAGTGACGGCATTTTTGATGTACGGGATGTCACCTACCTGCAAGAGGGAATAGCAAACGGAGATACGCTCGACAGCAAAGCCGATTTTGATAAATCGGGCATTATAAATGTAAACGATGTTACCTATGCGCAGAATATTATAAACGGCAGTTTTATGTAAAACCTGATTTTAAACTTCAGTCAAATTCAAAAAGCAAGCTGAATTTTAAGAGCGTATACAGCGGAGCAGACAGCAAGTATCCAAACAATGCCTACCACCCAAAGGTTGCGGATGTGGGCCAAAAGCTGGAACGGATACCGCTATTTGGATTTCGTACACGCCGTATCCAAACGGAAACGATAAGTACGAAAATCCGACTGTTGTCGGCTCAAATGACCTTATAAATTACTCGGAAATCAAATTTTGTGAGGGTATTCGAGATGATTACAAGGCAGGGGTAAGGTTTAATTCCGACTCCGAGCTTGTGTATAATCCCGACAAAAACCGTTTGGAACTTTTTTGGCGATATACAGATTACGAAAAAAACTATATGGCTCTTTATATGCGTTACTCATATGACGGCAATAAATGGAGCGGCCGTACACCTGTGTATGAAACCGATAACCGCAAAAAATACGATATGGTAAGTCCTGCAATCGTTTACGAAAACGGGACTTACAAGCTGTGGTATGTAAACGGCTACAAGGTTTGGTACAAGGAGTATAAGGACGGTGTTTGGTCGGACAGTGCGGTGACTGCATTAACTTACCCGACAACGACATATACATGGCATATTGATGTTGAAAAAATTAACGGAAAATACGAACTCCTTGCTTGTTCGACCCAAGATAAATCAGACCGCAAGCATATGAGCCTTTACCACTCAACATCGTCAAACGGCTTTGATTGGAGCGAAGCGCAGGTTGTGCTCAAACCGTCGTCCGATCCGTCAAATTGGGACGGCGGCGGACTGTACCGTTCGGCTTTTATTTATACAAACGGTAACTATATAGTGCTGTACAGCGGAAGAAACGACAACGGCGATTTTGGCACGGGACTTGTATTCGGCGACAGTATGAATAAGTTGCAAGGTACAGACCTTGACTTTATCGGCAATCAGAAAACCTCGGCAGACAAGCTGTGGAAATATATAAATCAATAAAAGTGGGCGGGTTATGAAAAAATCATTAAAAGTAATGTCCGTCTTTATGTCGGCAATGCTTACCTTAGGCTCACTCGGCGCAGTATCGCTGACAGCAGGCGCTCAAGAAAGCATTGGCACTGTCACAAAAATAACAAGCGGTGACTTTGTTTATACCGTAGAGGACAATGTCGCTACCATTGTGGATTACACAGGCTCGGCAAACGCACTTGTAATTCCGCAGACGATAGACGGCCGCAAAATCGTACGCATTGGCGACTATGCTTTATCTAAAAAAGCAAAATTAAACAGTGTTGTTGTGCCGGAGTCAGTCGAGAGCATCGGCTCAAGTGCTTTTGAGGATTCTGTTGACCTCAAAAAGGTTACTCTGCCCGACGGCGTAACCAAAATCGGACCTTCTGCATTTTACGGCTGTTCAAAATTAACAACGGTAAATATTCCTGCCAAATTAGAGGAAATTGATGATTACACATTCAGCGGCTGTACTCAGCTTACAGATATAAAACTCTCGGAGTCGGTTACTTATGTCGGTGAAAGCGCATTTGAAGGCTGTTCAAACCTAAATTCAGTAACGCTTTCCGAAAATACAGAAACAATCGGCGATTGTGCTTTTTATGAGTGCGACTCACTTTACAGTATAAATCTTGAAAATGTAAGTCAGATTGGCGCAGGCACCTTTGTGTATTGTTCAAATCTCGATGATATTGACCTTACGAACTGCTCGCTTATAGGCGAAAATGCGTTTTCCGTATGTCAAAGCCTTATTAATATAAAATTCCCCGACTCTATATACTCAATTCCGCAAACTGCCTTTGAATACACTCTTTGGGAGCAGAGTGCTCCTGACGGTGTGCTTTATGCAGGCGACTTTGCATACAAGATAATCGGTGATTATTCGGATAAAAGCCTTAGTTTTAAAAACGGCACAAATGCAATCAATGATGACTTCCTTACATATAACGATACCGTAGAGAGTATTAGTATACCCGAAAGTGTTGCAAACATAGGTGTATCCGCTTTTGAGGGGTGTTCCGCACTTAAAACAGTAACAATCCCGGATTCCTGCGGAGTGCAGGCAATGGCATTTTACGGTTGTTCAAGTCTTACAGACATAAATTATAATGAAACTGCGGTACGGACAGCGCCGACTGCATTTGTAGAAACAGCTTGGTACAACAGCCAGCCCGACGGTATTGTATATCACGGCAAATCAGCTTGTGCATATAAGGGCGACTTTAAGGCAAACGAAACTATAAAAGACGGTACGGTTGTTGTGACTGACGGTCTTTTCTACGGTGACGAGGAACTGACAAGCATTGATATAGCCGACAGTGTAGAGTATATAGGCAGTATGGCTTTTGAGGAATGTATAAATCTTAGAGAGGTAAAACTGCCGAAGAGTTTATATACAATTTGTGAAGAAACATTTTACGGCTGCGAAAGTCTTGAAAGTATCACTTTACCCGATGTTGTAAATATCGGTGAGTCGGCTTTTGCACATTGTATAAGCCTTAAGAATATCGTTATTCCGGAAAGCGTGGAATTCGGTATTGACGACAGTGCATTTTTAAACTGCACTTCACTTCAGAAAGTAACCGTTAACGGAAATATTCAACAGATTGGTTCTGCAGTATTTATGAACTGCGAAAATCTTAAATCAATTAACATTCCGAAAAGCGTTGAATCAATCGGCAATGATGTGTTTGAATTTTGCGATAATGTAACAATCAAATGTTACGAAAATTCATATGCTCACGAATACGCAAAAACAAACGGTATTAATTATTCGTTGATTTTTGATGAGAGAGAATTCGGCGACATCAACAATGACGGCAAAGTAGATGTAAACGATGTAACTCATTTGCAGAAATATATTGCAGGCTTTACCGATGAGAGCGGTGCACCGATTATTCCTGACAGCGACCTTGGCTATGCGGATATAACAGATGAAGGCACAATTGATTCAAGAGATGTTACAGCTTTGCAGATGATACTTACAAATAAGTAATCGGATAATTTTATTAGATTATGGTTTAGCGGAGTGTCGCTCGGGGATTGAAATTTAGCTAACGCTAAATTATCCGTCCAAAAAACAAAAAAGTTTACTCAATTTTTCAAAATTGACGGGTTTGGGCAGCGCCCATAAATCTTCCGATATAACAATTTATCAGGCGCAAACAGCCACGCTGTTTGCGTGCTTGCACATAGTTTGAAAAACAGGCGACAGCCTTTTATAAAAGAAATAATTAACTTTTTTCATTATATAGTGAATGTCTTTTCTTTTTGCTTTCGCATTTAAAGGCATTCGCCGTTGTGTTAAGTCGCCAAACAGCTTGCTGTTTGGCTATCGTCAGATTGCAATAAACGGAAAGTATTTGTGGGCGTTGCCCACACCCACAACCTTTGAAAAGGTTGACCAACTTTTATAATTGCTTTTCCAATTTATTCCGCTAAATAATAATTTATCCCGGCATTTAATAGAAATCATAAAAATCCCCCGAAATCATTTATACGGATTTCGGGGGATTTGTTTTATTTGATTTTTTTAAGAGTGTTTTTTATGAAATACTTTAGCTTCGGCATACTGTGCAATTTTTTTACGCAGGCACTGTATCCTTTTGAAAGGTATATCTGCCAGAATAAATCGCTTTTTGACGGCTTGTCAAAAGGCTTTTTTAAAGGCGCTTGTGACATTGCAAGTTCAAGCGGAGTTTCTATATAATTGTAAAAATTTTTAATTTTTTCAAAAGTTTCTTTACCTTTTTCCGTATTTACAAGCGTCAGAGAAACACCCTTAAAGTCTTGAAATTGCGGGTACTTTTTTTCCAGTCCCCAAAAGTCGGCAAGTGAAATATCGCCTGTTCTGTCAGGGCAGGAAAATTTACACGAATAACAACACTCACGCAAATCAAAATTTTTGATAAAGAATGAATAATAACTGTCGAGCGGGGCAATGGAACTGTATATTTTTCCGTTTTCAAAGTGAATCAGCATATCCTGCACACGGTTCTTTATGGCTTTGCCTCTAAAATTGACCGAAACCACTTTGCTCTTGTATTTCTTTTCAAGATATGCAATGTAATCTTCAAATACTTTCGGGCTTGGTACGCCGTGACATACAATATCTATGCACAATAAATTTGAATACGGCTTTTTTAAATATTTTCTAAGACCTTCAACCTGACAGGATGTTCCGCTGAACAGTACCGCTTTGCCTGCCTCAAGGTCTTGCTTTACCGATTTAAAGACCGAATTAACATTACTTTGCAGATATTTGGAAGTTTTCAGTCTTTCAAGTTCCTGGATTGTTGTGGCTCTGATATGCTTTACCTTAAAGTTTTCGTCAAAAGCGGCTCCGTAAACCGAACCGCCGTTATTTACGGTCAACTTTGCTATTTCAATAAAAGCGCCGCCGGAAGAACTTGTTTTTCTTTCTTTTTCGTTTGTATGTTTTAACGCATATGCTTTTTGTTCAAACTTAACAGGTTCAAATTTATTTTGAATAGGGCATACGGTTTTGCACATTCCGCATTCTACACATACATTGCCGTCAATTTTAGGATATAAAAAACCTTTTTCGTCGGCAGCCATATTAATTGCATTTTTAGGGCATACGGCAGAACAGGCAGAACAACCGCAGCATTCGCTTTGCGTTTCAAAAAGAGTAATCATATAATCAGACCTTTCTTTTTACCATTCCTTTAATTCTTTTTATTACCGCCATAAATACTTTGCGTTCAAATATAAATCCTGTTATCGCAACTACCAGACAAGCATAAACAAAAACTATTAACGCCCACAAAGCCCATACAAAGAAGTTCGATGCCGACGGAGTAAAGAAGAAGAACGGCAGCATAATAATTCCGAGCTGAATAAACATTCTTATGTATCTTTTTAATGTAAGACTTACAGGAAGATGTGTGACATTCTTCGGAATAAATATCATAAGGTCAATTGTTCTGTAAATATCGGAAATACAAGCGGCAATTAAAATACCCGTAAGTCCCCAAAGATTACCGAGAATGACACCCGGAATAATTATAAGCAAAGCCTGAATAGTTGTCTGAATTCGGGTTTCTTTGTAAAGCCCCGCTGAAATAACAAGCATACCCTGCGGTGTTTTCATATTATAAAGCAATCCGTCAAGGGCAAATAAAAAGCCTATAATAGGAACATTGTAACTTATATCGGTTACGCCTTTTGTGTAGATAAGTACAAAAGGTACTATCATTACGGCGGTTACGGAGTAGGCAACTGTTATCAGCGAATAATACGCAAACGAAAATTCACTGTATGATTTTTGCAGAGTTTTTGTTTCTCCTCTTGCAATTACATCGCCGAAAGAAGCGGAAAGACCTGATATGAATATACTTAATACACCGTTAATTCCCGATATAACCATATTGTATATTGAATATACGGAAACGGATTTAAGAGAAGTAAGCAGTGTGGCAAGTACAGTAGGAGCACCTTTTTGAATGGTTCCTAAAATTTGCAGATAAAGTGCGTACCAACGCTTATTGAGTGCGGTTTTGTCAGGTGTTTCCTTATAATTTATATATTTATAGTGATGCTTTACATAAATCTGTAAAATCAATGAGCGCACATACATTGCAAGAATAGCAAGGGCATAAACAAGAACTACATTTACTTTAAAAATTGAAAGAACAACAATAATTACAGTGTTAAGTATGATATATACCGAAGACGCTATTGAAATAACATAGGTTCTCTGGTCGGCGGTAAGCAAAACTCTGTATTTGGATAAAGTGAAAAAATCAAGAAAGCCTTTTCCGCCCAACGAAAGTACAAGTAATCCAACAAGTATAGGGGAAAGCACCGTAGTCGATACCATAAGCGGATATACAATTGCCAATATGCCGACAAGGGCTACAAATATATAACCTGCCTGAAAGTAAAACTTACGGGCAGCCGAAACAATGGAGTTTATTCTTTTGTGGTCATTTTCGGCAAGAGGCAAATATAACGAGAACACGGCAGCACCTGAAATACCTGCTTCAACAAGTGTAAAATAGTTGATGAACTGTTGAATTGATGAAACAAGACCGTTAATCTCACTGCCGTAACAGGTCAGCATTACTCGTGGCGTAATAAAACCTGCCACCATAATGATTACCTGATAAAAAGCAGTGGTCAGCGAGTTGTGCATAAATTTTTTGGTTCTGCTTTCTGATTTATTCAAAGTTTTCACATCCGTTTACAAGATTTCATTAAAGTATTTTTCCGAACGATTACGCTCAAGATTAAGTACATTTTCAACCGCATTAAAATCAATCGGCTTTTTGGACTCCTCAAAAACATCTTTACATTGTTCCATGGTTCTCTTCATAAGTCCGCAAGCCTTTAAAAGAGCCTCTGCTCTGTAATTGTAGCGGGATAATGTATTAACTTCCGCAAAGAAGTTCTTATGAAGGTTTACAGAGAAAGCTGTGCCGTGGAATGAATTTGTAAAAACATATTCGGCATTTGCAAGGTAGCTTACAAACTCCATAGGTCCTAAACCTCTTAGATGCTTAATGTCAAGATCTCCGTAAAAATCGCTTAAATACAAAAGCTTACAACCTGTTTTCTTGGCAAGTTCCCGTGCTTGTTTTATGAGATTTATCGGTTTTCCGAGTGTATAGATTGCAATGTACTTTTCTTTTATATTTACAGGCGGCAGCACGTTTTCCCAATCGGATTTTGTGAGCAGCAATGTTGGGTCGCAATGCTTTTCGCAGTCAACGCCAATCAGTTCTTTTACCGCTTTTACGCCTGCGTCTTCTCTTACGGAAATTCTGTTCATTCCGTTTAATCTTCTTACATATTCCTCTTTTGCGTGTTCGGGAATACACTCAAGGTTAAAACTTACCGCATAAGAACATCTTTTGCTTTTATCGGATACAAAGTCGAGAAAATAATATTTGTCAAAATGACCGCAGTGATAGTTCCAAAGCTGGTCACTGCCTGTAATGAACAAATCAAAGTCTTTTTCTGCGTCTGCAAGTTCATTGTATGTATAAGGCTTGGTCATATTATTCGCAAGATAGTCCTTTTTGAATTGTGCATACTTTTGCTTTTTAATTTTGTCGGTTCTGTAGTTAAGCACATTGGCTATCTGCTGTTTTATTCCGCCGGAGTAATTGGGATAATCCGGAACATAATCTATAATTTTAACTTCATTACCTGTTTTTTCAAGCATTTTACAAAGTGCGTACATCTGAAGAGAGGCGCCGTGATTAATTGCACGCTGAAATGTTGTTATTGCTATTTTCATAAATTGCTCCTTTGCTGTTCTTGCTCTCTGTCGAATATACTTTTTACAGGATAAAGAGTATATTTAAGGTAAAGGTACATTCCTATGCTCATAAAATAAATTATAAGGTCTTGTGTATAGTGTCCTACATTACCCGTAAGACCGTATATTAAAAACCAAGCCTGAAAATACAGCGAGAAATGATAAATAATTTTCTGTGCAGAGTCCATAACATCGGTTTTTGATTTCAACATTATTGTTTTGATAAATGAGTAACCGATAGTACCTATAACGAGTACAGTACCGAAAACACCGAGTTCTCCGTAAAATTGATAATAAATGCTGTGTGCCTGTGTAGTCCATATGTCAAATCCCTGCTGTGCGGCAAGGACCTGAATATCTGTCATTTTGTTGGCATAGTTTGTAAAAGTACCCAATCCGGTGCCGAACAGTGGGTTGTGGGTATTTATACTTTTGCAAGCGTTCCACAATACATCTCTGCCCGATAAAGCATCGCCTTTTGAATCAAACAATCTGTCAAAAATAATGCCTGCCTGCGGAATAATCATAATGAAGATATAAAACAAAAGTAACACTATACAGCCTGCAAATAAAATTTTAATGTATTTTCCTTTGATTTTATTTACAAGTACGAAAAGTATTGTAGTGAAAAACGGAATGACAAACAATGTACGCTTACCTGTAAGCATAAGCGAAACAATGCCTATAATGAGGAAAACAATGCTGAATTTATCGGCTTTTTTGCGGGAAAACATTTTGCAAAGTTCAATTGCAACAAGAATGTTCATCGCAAATGCAGCCTCGCCTATTTCACCGAGTAAGCCCGAATAATATCCGCGGCTTAATTCGGCCAAAATCATTTCAATTCTTCTTGCTCTTGTTTCGGCAGGGAAAATAAAGCTGAAATATTTTGTAAACAGAGGCTGTATTATAATTTCAAGCAAAATAGTGAAAGCCAAAACTATAGAAACGACTTCTGCTATTTTTATAAATAAAATATAATCTTCTTTGGTAAATCCGGAAATCATAGCCACAAAGCAGCATATATAAACCAACACATAGGGTATGGCGTCTTGCGAGTAATTGCTGAGGGTTGCTCCTATAAACATATAAGCTATAGAAATCAGCCATAAAAGGCTCACTGCATTAAGTGCTCGAAATTTAGTGTTTGCGGCTATAAAAGAAAGTCCGCAAAAGCAAGCACCCGTAATAAGCAGCGGCTTTCTGAATTGCGCCAAAACAGTTACTCCGCCAAATATTACCAACATAAACAGTATGATTGATATAGTGTTAAGTAACCTGCCGAGATTTATGGTTTTGTTAACTTGATGTGATAAAATTCTTTCGTTTTTTGTGTAGTCCATATTTTTTACCTTTTAAGCAGTTTTGCTGCAAATCCTTTACTTTTGATATATGCCTTGTAGAAAGGGAGTCCGAGCTTAACAAGTTTTAACTCAAGAACCTCTTTTTTGCTTGCGTATTGAGCGAAATAAGCCGGAGTTTTTGATTTCAGCAGCTTTTTCATATCACAGGCAAGCTGCCGCATCTCATTATCTCCGTTTTCAAGTTCAAAAAATCCTCTCATATTTGCAAGGTAAACTTTATACAGATTAACTATTGCGTATTCTTTATATTGAGTATATTTTTCATTTACTGTTTGTAAGGTCTTTTGCGCCAAAAGTATTGATGAAGTGTTTTTCTTTGTGTAAGTTGAGTGTATAGCCGAAGAATCCCACACAAGATAAATATATTCTTTTCCGCTGTCAAAGACAACTTTCTTGCTTTCAAGAAAAGCAAGAAACATAAAGAATTTATCTTCGGCAATAACCATACCTCGGGAAAACGGATATTTTTTATAATTTCCGTCTTAAACAATGATGTCCATACAGCCGTACCGTGGCCGTCTTTATTTGTCAGTATCCATTTTACCGCCTCATCTTTTGTCAGCGAAGAAACGGTACCGAGCTGATGTTTTACGGTGAAGTCGGCATTTGAGCTGTGCTGTTTGATAAAATCCATATGAACAATATCTGCGTTATTGTCGCTCATTACATTGTACATATGTTCAATCATAGTCGGGCAGGCATAATCGTCGGCGTCAAGAAATGCTGTGTATTTACCTTTTGCGTTGTCAAGTCCGTAGTTTCTTGCCGACGAAACACCGCCGTTTGGCTTATCAATAATATTAATTCTTTTATCTTTATTTGCAAGTTCGTTGCAGAGTTTCAGACTGTTGTCTTTACTGCCGTCATTTACAAGAATAATCTCTATGTTGCCGTATGTCTGATTGGTGAGCGATTCTATTGAGCGCTCAAGGCAGTTTTCTGCATTATATATCGGAACAATTACGGATATAAGAGGTGAATTCATACTTTACTCCTGTGCATTTATTTTTTTAGCTTTTGTGCAAGTGACATAAGACCTGTTGCGTGTAAAAAGCCCTTTGTTTTGCCCATAAGCTTATTTTTTGCTTTAATCGGAATAACTCTCTTTGTTACTTCGTCAATCGGAAGTCCCTCGTTTACAAGGCGGAAGTATTCCTCTCTTTTTGGGGTGTAGTCAATTGATTTTACGGCATATTTTCCGTCGTATTTTATAAGAGTGTCAAGGTCTGCGTCAAAAACTTCAAGACAGGTTGACGCTTGTTTAAAGAATTTTGCACCTTTTTCACTGTGTGTTATAACTGCAGAATATCCTTTGTCATCGTCCTTTTTGTTAGGAACAAAGCGTGTTATGTTCCAGCAGTCAAACACGGTGATGTCACACATTCTGTCAACTGTTTTGAAGTGGCAGTCATAGCAGGACGGACGGCACGATACATTAAAGAAAAAACTTTTAAGAAACATATCGGTATTAAGTCCCATTTTTTGGGATTTGCCGTTTTCCATATCTATTTTTATCGAAGAACAATGGTAGCCGTAAATCTTACTTCTGAAATTTACGCTTTTAATATTTGATTTGTATTTTTTGTAAGATAATCACGGTATAATTTCCATACTTTAGGCGACGGAACCGCATGACATACAAAATCCACAGTTACAAGATTATCATACGGCTTTCTGAGATAAGACACAAGTCCGGCACACTGACAAGGTGTACCGGAAAAAAGAACTTTGTCACCATTGTCAAGCTGTTTTTTTATATTTTTAAATGTATCGCCCATATAGCTCTGAACATACTTTGAGCCTCTGAACTTTACTGCTTCTTCATTTGTTTTTGCGCTGTCGTGAACAACATCAAAACATTCATTGTATGCGCCGCCGTAAACTGTGTAGCCGTTATTGATTGCAAAACGGCTTAACGCAGTAAAAGCGCCGCCGGACGAACTGTTCATAAGAACTTCCTTGTCATTGATTCGTGAAACAAAGGATTGCTGTATGCTGTCCTGCGATATTTCTTTTTTTACAGGGCAGACTTTTTCGCATAAGCCACAGTTTATACAGCTGTTCCCATCTGCAACAGGGTAGAAGAAGCCCTCGTTGTCCTCTGTCATTGTTATGCAGTTTTTCGGGCAGACACTGCTGCAGGCGGTACAACCGCAACAGTCCTTTTTGCTGTTATTATCAATATTAATCATAATTTACTCCCAATAGAATGCAAGTGCTTTGTCAAGATAAGCCTTGGATTCGCTGCGGATTTTTTCTATACGGCTGTCAACGCCGTCATAGTCGATTTCGTCTGTGATTGTGTTAAGATTATTGCCGTCAAACATTCTGTGTGTAACGCCGAGGTTCTCGCAGATGCTGTATATTCTTGAGTTCTTTGATGTCTTTGACGAATCGGCATAGCGCTTGAAAATCATAAGTTTTTTGTGATAAATCATAGAGAATACCGAGCCGTGGAAAGAGTCGGTACATACATACTCTGCGCCTCTTATAAGGTTGAGGAATTCTTCCGGGCCAACCTCAAACGGAGCATAATCGCCAAATCCGACATCTGCCTTGTTGTAGGTATCCATATGGTGAACGGTAACGATTTTAAGACCTGTAAGCTCGGCAAGCTTTTTTGCCTGCTCTCTGTTTTCTTCGCTTTTGCCGAGAAAATATGCGAATATATACGGCTGATCGTACATTCTCTTAAACTTGATTTCTTCGTCCCACTGTTCTCTGGTGAGCAGCATTACAGGGTCGGCTACAACCTGTGCATCTCTGCCCGTAAGCTCTTTGACGATTTTTTGACCTGCATTTTCTCTTACGCTTATGTAGTTTAAGCGGCTTAAAAATGTTTTGTAAAGTTTTTGCTGTCCCTTTGGAATTTCAGAAACGCCGAAACTTGCGGCATATGAAAACTTTGGAACATTGTCTGGAACAAACATAAGGTTGTGAAAGTTGCCGTTGATTCCGCCCGGACTCCAAAGCTGGTCAGAACCTACAAAAACTCCGTCATATGACGCACCGAGTGCCTCAAGTTCGTCGTGACCTATGCAAGGTTTTGAGAGATTTGTAAAGCGTTCCTTTGAGAACTGCGCAAGTTTTGCGTTGCGCACATCGTTCTGATGCTTTACATCTTTGTGGAACATTAAAATAAAACGCTTTTTGTAGCGTAAAATTCTTTCACTGATAAGAATACGGTTGAAAAACAGCGTCCAGATTTTTGCTTCACGCATAAATTTAAGTGTGAATTTCTTTTTATACTGAATTACCTCGCAGTCAATTCCTCTGTTTTTCATTTCTACGGTAGTTGCATAGCTTTGCAGCTGACTGCCGTAGTTGCGCTGTTTGTAACAGCAGCAAAGTCCGATTTTCTTTTTCATATATATACTCCAAATTTCAATGTTGCTTATATTGCTTTTTCAGTTTTATTATGTTGGGTAACATTAATAAATTATGGTTTATCGCACAAGTTAAGCGAAATAATTAAAAAATTTAGGTCGACCAAACTTTTATTTTTTTAACATATGCTTGATTCTGCCTTTAAGCGAAACAGGAACAAGCGACTTTAATTTTCTTTTTAAACTCGGTTTTACATACAGCTTTTGCATTACATAGCTGTCAAAATCTCCGTCAAAGCCGTCGTAAATTGTATCTCTGCATTCGGGGCGGTGAGATGGAGAGGACAGGTTTTTGTTCATTTGTACTGCCTGCTCAACGGTGGAATCAACGCTTTCAATGCAGTTTTCAAGGGATTTCCAGAGTCTTTTGCCCTTGTCTGTATTTACAAGGACGAGTGAAACTCCGTTTTCCGAATAAAACGGCGGATTTATGTATTCAATTCCCCAAAAGTCGGCAAGTGTTATATCACCCTGTCGGTCGCAGTTTGCAAAGCGACAGTTGTAGCAGCCCTCACGATAGGTTTTGCAGTTAAGAAAAGCGTTGTAGTACGGGTCGTCAAATCCGCTTCCGCCTTTGCCGATATTATCGGTTTCAACTTCATAAAACAAACCCCAGCCGTGGCGCTTTTTACTTCTGAAATTGTAGCTTTTTACAGGCTCGCCGAGTTTGCTGCCGAGGTAGCCGATGTATTTTTCAAAAAGTTTTGGGCTTGGCACACCATGGCACACAATGTCAACGGTTATGAGATTATCAAAATCCTTGCCGAGGAAAGAACGCAGACCTGCAACCTGACAGCCTGTACCGCTGAAAAGTACATTTCTGCCGCTTTTTAATTCACTTTTTACATGGCTGTAAATGCCGGAAAGGTCGCTCTGAACATATTTTGAACCTTGCAGTTTGTGCAAGTCAGCCTCTTTTTCAACGGCAATGTGTCTTGCAACAAGGCTTTTGTCATACGCACAGCCAAAAACAACTCCGCCCTTTTCAAGAGTGCTCTTTGCAAGCGGAATGAAAATACCGCCCGAAGTGCTTTCTTTGGTCTTTTGCGTGTCACAATATTTTGACGCATAAACATTTTGCACACCGTCAGAGTGGGGAGTGGTCATAACAGGGCAATGCTTAACGCACGCACCGCAGTTTACGCACACGCTCTCATCTACAACGGGGTACATAAATCCCTCGTTGTTTTCCTTAAAGGTAATGCATTTTTTGGGGCAAATCTGTTCACACGCAGTACAACCGCAGCAGTCATTGCCGAGTATGCTTATATTGTTCATATTATTCCTCGATTATTTTCTTGAGAATTTCGGCAGAACGGGTGCGTTCCGCATTGATTTTTTGATTAACCGCAGTAAAGTCAATAGGAGTGTCGGCAATTTTAAAATCATCGTAGCTCATAAGTATTCTGTCCTCAAGTCCTGCGGTTGCAAGAATACTTCTGTTGCGTTCGCTGTAAACATTTGGCAGAACATCAACAAATTGAGTGTTCAGACCTATGGCAAACGAAGTGCCGTGGAATGAATCAGTAAGGAAATAGTCGGCATTTTTTATATACCACAAAAATTCCTCAACAGGCGGGCAAAATACAAACTTGCCCGGCTTGAACATATGGTGAAAATAAGGGTTTACCCTTATAAGTTTCATATTTTTTCGTTTTGCAAATTCCTTTGAATATGTCTGAAATTCTTTATTTGGGTGCAGTTGATACACAAGAACATAGCTTTCTTTTTTCTCTTTTTTTGGAAGAGTATCAAGCCAATTCTGCGGTGTCATTAAAAATGTTGGGTCAAGCACCTGCTCGGCGTCCACACCGAGAGATTTTGCAAGTTCCACACCGCTTTTTTCACGAATTGTGATGTGGTCATAGCGTTTGAGCCATTTTATAATGTTATCTCTGTCCTCGTCACGCACGGTTTTTGTGCCGAAACAGCCTGCATAAGCAATTTTCTTTTTGTCATCGGGTACAAAAGAAAGAAAATATGCAGGGTCAATAACACCTGTACCCACGGTATTCCACACCTGGTCACTGCCTGTCATATAAATATCAGCTTCTGGCAAATTTTCGGCAAGCTGCTCGGGGGTGTTCCATACCTCGTCTGTGAGTTTCAGCATATTGCTTCTGTAAACATCAAAGCGTTTTGTTGCGGCGTCAAATACAGGCTTTTGCGTTACCTTGTACAAAAGCCTTGTAGCTGCATTTTTATTCCATCTTGAAACGGCAAGGTGGGTTTTAGCCTGATTTTCGGGAAGTTCGTCTGTTCTTATGTAATTTATACACACTGCCTCGTGACCGAGTGCCTCAATTGCCTTTTGTGTGGCAAATGTCTGCAGTACTGAGCCGTAGTTTGACGGTGTGTGTCTTGTAATAAAAGCAACTTTCATTGTTGTTTCCTCAATTATTTTTCTGCTTTGCGTGCCTGTAAGGTTCTTTCAATGTAAAAATTTTGCAGCCAATCGGCTGTTTCCTGAATGTCAAAGCCTGCTTTTACAACCTGATTTTGGCAGTCTGTTCTTTTATATGACGAAAGAATGTCGAGCGCTTTATCCGCCCACTGCTCCGCTGTATTTGCAAGTGAAAATGTAGTTACATTGTCGGTTACGATAGTTTCGGGAGTGATTACATCACTCATAAGTACAGGCAAGCCTGCTGTCTGCGCCTCAATTCCTGTAAGCGGAAGTCCCTCCCACAAAGACGGGAAGAGGAACATATCATATGCCTGATAAACTCTGTTTGTGTCTTTGCGCACGCCAAGGAAGATTACGCTGTCGTCAATGTTCAGTTCCTTTGCCTTTTGACGGATTTCGTCCTCAAGTCTGCCCTCACCGCAGAGAGCAAGTACGGTGTTAGGATTCTTTTTGTGAATAACACTGAATATTTCAAGCAGGAAAGTATGGTTCTTCTGCTGCATAAATCTGCCCACATGACCGATTACCGTCTTGTCGCCCACACCGAGTTCTTCACGAACTTCTCTTCTTGTTTTTTCGTCAAATTTAAAGCGGTCGGTTTCAATACCGTTCTTTATAAAACGAACCTTACCGTCTGCAACGGCCTTTTTGCCAAAACTCCATTCTCCGGCGGGAGTTGAGCACATAAACATATCCGTACAATGCTTTTTAATGAAAAGTTTTTCGTAGCGGAAGAAGAAATATTTTAAATTTACAACTGTCTTAGCGTTGTGGCTGTGGGCAATTCTTGTGGGAATGCCTGCCTTGTGAGCGTATTCGAGCGGCCAGAGGTTCAACTCCTGATGAGCGTGAAGAACCTTGTATTCTGGATGATTTTCAAAAACTTCCATACATTCTCTTTTAAATCCTGCCGTTTTGAGCGGATTAAAAGGCTGTGTGCGGAAAATTTTGCCGCCGTAGCTTTTGATTTCAGGCTCGTAAAAGCCCTCTTGCGGACGGTGAACGAGAAAGTCAAATAAAAGCTGTTCTCTGTCAATGTGTCTGTATAAATTCATTACAAGCGTTTCGATTCCGCCTGTATCCATTAAAACTATGTTATGTAAAACTCTGATTGGCTCCATATTTTACCTCTGCTTTATTTTTGCGTTTGTTTTTCATAGGGATAAGAACTCCGTGCACAAGGCCGATTGAGCTTGTCACAAAACTCTCCGGTAAAACCGTAAACATTTTATATGCGGTTTTCTTTACCTTGTTTCGTGGGTCTTTCCAAAGCGGCTCGTCCGCCCATGGCGACTCACTCTTGAAATTAAGGTATTTGTCAAGCATAGGGTGGAAGTTGTTTTCCATCCACGGACGGGTACCGTCCATAAAGCAGGTGGTAAAGTGAACAATACACGGATTTTTGATTGCATGGGCAACCTCGTTTTCGCTGTAGTATGAGGTTACTCTTTTTACCCTTTTAAGGTTTTTGTATTTAACATAATAAACCATTGAATATGCGTTGTATTCAAGAGGTACAATGAGTTTTTCACTGCTCGGAACGCAAGCGTTGAGCACTGCCTGGTCAACAAAAGAAAGTTGAGAATGTGTGGAAATGTATTTCTTAAATTCTTCTTCTGTGCCGTCCTCTCTGATTTTTTTGAGGTTGAGCATAATGTTGCCTGCGTTAATATAGGTGTCTTCGGGTTTAAGACCGATTTCTGTTTTGTAGTTGTCGCCTATGCACTCAAGCGCACCGGCAACGGTTTTGCCTGTCATATCCGTGTTCCACAACGGCTCAAGCGATGACATTATCATTGTATCGCAGTCAACATGGATAACCTTTTCTACCCATTCGGGGAGGAGACTTGCCTCAAAAAGTCTGCCGAATGTGCTGATGTTCCATCTGCCTATGTCAATACTTGTGCCTGCAAGTTTTTCAATGTCTGCAATCGGCACAAAGTACAGCGGTCTGTTAAATTCAGCGCAAAGCGTTGTGAATTTTTCTTTATTTTTTTCACTGATATTGTTGTCAATTATAAAAACACTAAGCTCTTTGCACTGCTTATTGTTTTTTAGCAGTGAGTAAAGCGATACGCCCGCTATAGGTGCGTAGCTGTCAGAGCTTGAGTAAACTATGTTCATTATACCCTCCGTAAGTAAATGCCGATTAATTATTTAAGATACTTTTCCTCAAATTCTTTGAATGACTGAAGATTTTTGTCTTTATCGGCAAGAATAAGATTTTCAATACCGCCGATTTCGTCAAACGGCCACTCAACGCCAAAGTCTGGGTCGTTATACATAATGCCGTCATCATACTCGCCGTAGAACTTTTCGCCGCATTTGTAAGAAACAACGGACGGTTCAAGTACAAGATAGCCGTGTGCAAAATGTTCGGGAACATAAAGTTCGTTCATATTTTCTTCCGAAAGATAAAATCCCTGCCATTTTTTGAAAGTAGGTGAGTCGGGGCGAAGGTCAACTATAACATCAAAAACCTTACCTTTAATGCATCTTACAAGTTTTGCCTGTTCGTGCACACGCTGAAAATGGAGAGCACGGATAACACCCTTGTGAGATACTGTATAGAAAACTTCCGCAAGGTTGTGCTCAAGACCGTTTGCCTCGAAAACTTCCTTAGAATAATCCTTGATAAATGCGCCTCTTATATCTGTTGCGCAGAAAGGCTTTATAAGATATGCGCCTTCAAAATCTGTTTTGCAAAATTCAAATTTCTGAATCATATAGATAAATCTCCTTAATCTTGTTTAGATTAAAAATTTATTATTTAATAATTTAACTGAAAGTGTGTATTAATGCTACACCACATTTAGAACAGAGTATGCAAATAGTGTTACGAATATAAAGGGCGAAAGATAAATTTCGCCCTGATATTTTTAGTCAACAGACTTTATCCACTCCATAGTAAGTCTTGTTCCCTTAGCAAAGGAAATTTCAGGCTTAAAGTGGCAGTCGGTTTCTATGTCGGTTGTGTCAAATGCTTCAAGTGGCATATTTACACCTGTAAACGGTACATCGCCGAAAATCGGTTTTGCGTCGGGTGCAAGCTCATTCTGCATTTCAAGAATGAACTCCTTAAGCGGTCTTGCGTTGCCACTGCCTATTGTGTACTCTTTGTTTGCGATGCCGTATTCGCCGATCGCCTCAAAGGCTCTTGCAACATCGTCTATATAAATGAAATCGTAGTTCTGTGTTGCGGCTGTAAACTGTAAAGGTTCGCCTGCGATGATTTTACGGATGTAGAGTTAGTCAAAGCGTGGCGAAAACTCACCTGCGCCGTAAGCGTTGGTAATTACCGCCCAGCAAAGGTCAATTGAAAGGCTGTTTGCAATCGGTTTGCAGATTGAACGGGCAATAAGTTTGCCTGCGCCGTAAATGTACGGCAAACCCGGTTTGCTTTCCTGTGTGTAAACGGCTGTGTAGGTTTCTTTTTCCATAATCGAACCTGCGTTTACAAACTTTTTGCACTGCATTTTGTCAGCTGTTCTGAGCGCACGGGCTGTCCAAAGCGCATTCTGCAACTGAATGTTCTCGTCGCATCTTAACGGGCCTGCCGAGCCTACCCACGCAAAGTGGTAGAAAACATCAACATCTCTGTCCGAAATCTTGTCAAAGAGAGTTTCGATTTCATCAAGCTCGCAATATACAATTTCAATACCGTCAAGTTTTTCTATGTTGTCGATTTTTTCGTTTTCGTCTTTTACAACGGCAAAAACTTTTACTCCGTCAGCGCAAAGTCTTTTGCATACATTTGAGCCGACAAAGCCGTTTGAGCCTGTTACAATCGCCTTTTTCATCACTAAACCTCTTTTGTTGATGATATATTTAAATTCTGCTTGCTAAAAATTCCTCAATCTGTTTGTCCATACATTTTCTGACATCGCCTTTTTCCATATAACAGCGTGACCATTCAACAGTTTTTTCAACGGCCTCGGTTACATGCCAATGCGGTTTCCAGTCAAATACAGACTTGAGTTTTGAGCAGTCGAGTTTTAAGAAATTCGCTTCGTGTACGGCATTTTTCTCACTTTTGTTTATCCAATTGATTTTGCCGTCGGCGTACTTTACAAACAGGTCAACAAGCTCGCCTGTAGTAACGCAGTCACATTCGTCGGGACCTACATTGTAGTAGTCCGCAAATTTAATATCTTCGTATTGTGCTTTTGCAATCATAAGGTATGCAAACAACGGCTCAAGCACATGCTGATACGGTCTTGTTGAATGAGGATTACGAACGATTATATCTTCGCCTTTTTCAAGTGCACGAACGCAGTCCGGAATAATTCTGTCGTTTGCAAAATCGCCGCCACCGATTACATTGCCGGCTCTTGCAGTCGAAATCGCAACTCTGCCGTCGGCAAAGAATGAGTTTTTATAGCTGTGAGTTACAAGCTCCGAACAGCTTTTGCTGTTTGAATACGGGTCAAAGCCGTCGAGCGGCTCGTTTTCACGGTAGCCCCACTGCCACTCCTTATTTTCGTAAACCTTGTCGGTTGTTACATTGAGGAATGACTTTACGCAGTCCGACTGTCTTACACATTCAAGAATGTTTACAGTGCCCATTACATTTGTTTCGTATGTATAGGCAGGCATCTTGTAGCTGTCACGCACAATCGGCTGTGCCGCAAGATGGAGAATAATCTCAGGCTGTGCCTCGTCAAATGCCTTTTTAAGTAAATCAAAATCACGAATATCGCCGATAACGGATTTAATGTCACCTTCGATATTTGCAATTTCAAATAAATTCGGGTTTGTAGGTGGGTTAAGAGAGTAGCCGGTAACCTGTGCGCCAGCATTTGCAAGAATTTTGCAGAGCCAACTGCCCTTAAAGCCTGTGTGACCCGTAACAAATACTCTTTTACCTTTATAAAAATTAAGCATTAATCTTTCCATACCTTCCACGGCGCTTTGTTTGTGCTCCAGAGTTTTTCGAGCTTTTCTTTGTCACGAAGAGTGTCCATACACTGCCAGAAACCGTTGTGTTTCCAGCACATAATCTGACCTTCTTTTGCAAGCTGTTCCATAGGCTCACGCTCAAACATAATTGTATCGTCTTTTACATAGTCGAGCACCTTTGGTTCGAGCACCATAAATCCTGCGTTTATCCAACCGGAGTCAATGTCGCTTTTTTCACGGAATGCCTTAACCTCGTTTTCGTTTGAAAGGTCAAGCACGCCGAAACGGCTCTCGGGTTTTACCGCCGACATAGTTGCAAGTCTGCCGTTCTTCTTGTGAAATTCATAAAGAGCATTAATATCCACATCAGACACACCGTCACCGTATGTCATAAAGAAAGGTTCATCGCCTATAAAGTCACGCACTCTCTTAAGTCGACCGCCTGTCATTGTGTTAAGTCCCGTATCAACAACCGTGACCTTCCACTGTTCGGCCCTTTTGTTATGTACGATTATTTTATCGTCCTGTGTAAAATCAAATGTTATGTCCGAAGTATGCAGAAAATAATCCGCAAACCATTCTTTAATTACATGCTGTTTGTATCCTGCGCATATAATAAATTCGTTTACTCCGTAATATGAATAAAGTTTCATAATATGCCACAAAATCGGCATACCGCCTATTTCAACCATAGGCTTTGGCTTGAACTGCGATTCTTCGGAAATTCTTGTTCCAAAGCCACCTGCAAGTAATACAGCTTTCATTGCTTTTCCTCCTTAAACCGCACCTACACGCTTAAAAACAGAAATAAATGTTTTGAAAATTATTTTTAAATCAAGTAATACGGAACGGTTCTTTACATAGTAAATTTCCATAGCTCTTCTGCGTGTGTATGTAGTGGCGCTTCTACCGTTTGCAGCCCAAAATCCTGTAAGACCCGGCTTTACGCTAAGCAGCATATCACGGTAGTTACCGTATATCTGAGTTTCAACATCCATAACGGGGCGAGGGCCTACAACAGAAATATCGCCCTTAAGAATGTTAATAAGCTGTGGAAGCTCGTCAAGACTTGTTTTTCTCATAAATTTTCCTACTTTTGTAACTCGAGGGTCGTTTTCAAGTTTAAAGTTTTTTTCGTATTCGGCTTTTTGCTCGGGGGTAAACTGCTTTATAAGTTCTTCCGCATTTGTTACCATACTTCTGAACTTATAGATTTTTATTGTTTTGCCGCCTTTGCCGACACGCTTGTGCGCAAAGAAAGCAGGACCTTCGCTTGTGGTTTTTATAAGTATGGAAAGAATGATAAAAACAGGTGAAAGAACAATCAAACCGATGAGTGAACATACAATATCGAAAACACGCTTTACAAAATCGTAAATCGGCTTCGGTTTAACTGAATGTGTGTTTGATGCTGCCGCTTTCGATGTGTCGGTGATGTTTGCTTTTCCCATAATTGCTTCCGTTTTCTCCTCCGTAAATTTTTATCATACCCAATTAATTACCTGTGTAATTAAATAAAATTGCTCTGAAGTATAAAGCTTAGTATTTGGTTGAATTGCTGTAATATCCGCCGTATCTTGAGTAGTAACCCTTGCTTTTTCTTGTTTCCTGCGGCTTAACTCTGTTAAGAATAACTCCGAGGATTTTTGCGTCTGTACGCTCAACTGTTTCTACGGTTTTTGCAAGCTCCGGATATGTTGTTGAGTTGCTTCTTGCAACAATTACAACACCGTCCGCTGCCTTAAGAATCGGAACTGCATCGATTACGATACCTACAGGAGGTGTGTCAAAAATTATGTAATCGAACTGCTTTTCAACGGTTTTGATAAGTTCCGACATTGCCTCGCTCGCAAGAAGTTCCGAGGGGTTTGGCGGAATTGCGCCGTAAGTGATAGCCTTAAGATTTTCAATTTTTGTATCTTTTATAATGTCTTCAAGCGCACATTCTTCGTTAAGATAGTTTGTAAGTCCCGGTGTAGGCTCAATTTTGAGAGCGGTATTTACTCTCGGACGACGTAGGTCGCATTCTATAACAAGTACCTTTGTGCCAACCTGCTGAGCAAGTGCGGAGGCTACATTTATTGAAGTTACGGTTTTGCCTTCGCTTTTTGTTGATGATGTAAAAGCTATTTTCTTACATCCTTTTTTAAATATAGAATATGCAATATTTGTTCTTGCGGCTTTATATGATTCACGAACCTGAAAGCCAAGAACATCGGTATCTATTGAACGCTCAATTGCTTTGTTTTTCTTCATCTTTTGTTACTCCTTTAAATTATTTGCCGTATCCGTAACTGTCTGCTTTGCTTGCTTTTTTCGGATTTGAAAAATATTCAAAATCAGGAATTGCGGCAAGTATAGGAAGTCCGAGAATTGTAGTCATTTCTTCGTTGTATTTGATTTTAACATCAAGGAAGTCACGAACAAACGAAATAATAAGTGAAATTATAAGACCTGCGGCAAATGCAATAAGAACATTTTTTATTACATTAGGTGATGTGGGCTCCTTCGGAACAGTTGCCTCATCAACAATTTTGAGTTTTGCATTGTCCTTAACATTTGCGATTGTATCAGGTGCGGTCTTAGCAATGGCATCGCCTATATTTTTCGCCTCATACGGACTTGAAGATGTAACAATTGCTTTGAATACCTCTGTGTTTTCGATGCTTTCAAATTTAATCATAGATTTAAGCTGAGAGGCTGTGTATTTTTCGTTGAGAGTTTTTGAAACTTCGCTGTAGAATGTATTGGAATCGAGAAGTTCGATATATGTAAGTACAAGGTTTTTAGCGTAGTTTATACTCTGATAGTCCTCTGCGGCGGTTGAAGTTTTGTAGTTTGTTTCAACATAAAGCTTAAGGTTTGATGTGTATGTTTTCGGAATAAAAAATGTTGTTATAAAAAACGATACAGTTGCGAACAAAAGAGATACAACTATGATGAAAACTATATTTTTCTTGATAATTCTTGTTATGTCCTTAAACGATATTTCCATTAAAATAATTCTCCTCCCAGCTTTTACGGCGAACGCAAATGCATTTTCGCAGTTGCAATAATCAATATAAAAGCCGATAATTCTTCAAAATATAACATTACTATTATATTTGAAAACAACTTAAAAATCAATACTGCTAAAAGCGGTAAATTTGACGATTTTATATGCAAATAAGAGAATTTTGTACAAATATAACAAAACCTTTGTTATATTTGTTAAATTAAAAAATGCAAAATTTTATTATTTGGTAATTATGTATATATTTTTGAAATAAAAAACAAATAATCGCCACACTAATAAATAAAATTATACAAAAACAAAAATGTTTATCAGCAAAATTTCTACACATACAAAATTGTATATTATTGAAAATCGGATAATTACAGATTCTTTTCGTATATAAGTCTTAATCCCTCGAGTACAAGGTCGTCGTTTACGGTAATGTCTTTTTTGCAGAACTTTACAATGTGCGGTGCAAATCCGCCTGTTGCAACAAGAGTGCATTTCTGACCCGTTTCCGCTTCAAAGCGGTCGATTACGCCGTCAATCATTGCGGCATTGCCGTAAATTATGCCGCTGCGTATACAGTCGGCAGTATTTGTTCCGATTGCCTTTTGCGGCGCAGAAAAACTGACCGACGGCAAAAGTGCGCATTTTGCGGTAAGTGCGTCAAGTGAAATCTGCACACCCGGCAAAATAACTCCGCCGCAATAAGCCTTGTGCTCGTTGATATAAAGAATGGTTGTGGCAGTGCCCATTCCGATTACGATTACCGGGCAGGGGTACTGTTCTTTTAAAGCAACGCACATACATACAATGTCCGAGCCTACGGCGCCGGGGTTGTCAAGGCGAATGTCAAGACCTGTTTTAATGCCCGGTCCGACAACCAAACTTTCTACATTTGCCACAGTAAAAATAGCTTTTCCGAGCAGGTCGGTTACTATGGGTACTACGCTTGAGATTATTGAGCCGTTAATTTCGTTTACATCAACATTGTTTATTCTGAATATAGTATAAAGGTCAACTGCGTAATCGTCGGCGGTTTTACTGCGATTAGTGGAAAATCTTAACTTCATAAGCAGTTTTTCACCTTTGTAAAGTGCAAATTTTATATTTGTATTGCCCACATCCGTGCAAAGCAACATAAATATCACCTCATTGTAATTGCTTGGAAAAAACATCCTGCAACTCTAAATTATATCGTATTTTTCCTTTTGTTTCAACTCTATTTTTAAATCTGTTTTGCTTATGGATGTAAATATTTGCCGCATTTGCGGATTTACTCGAAAAATGAAAAATTGTATTGTTTTTAGACTAAAGATGTTGTATAATAAAATATGATTTAATTAATATAATGATATAATGAGGAAACAGCGTTTAATTATCTGTTGCTTTTTTTAAGACGGGAGAGTGTATATATGGCAGATAAATACAACTTAGACTATTTTGATGACGACAGAGTTGCGGCTCAACGCAGTCAATACAGGAGAGAATACCGTCAGCCGATGAACAGACCGCCGCAAAACGGCAGAGGGCCTGTACCTAATAATCGAAATAATGTGCATCGCAAGCCGCCTAAAAGAAAAAGATTCAGCAGAAGACTTAGAAACCGCATTATTATTGTAAGTGTTGGAATACTTATATTAATACTTATAATCACAATAATTTCTTCAATGTTCAGAGCCTGTACCGGTTCGGACAAAAAAGTTGACAATAATTCCGATAAAACAATACCGCCTACACAGGCAGCAACAACTCAACCCGCAACACAAGCAGCAAACGCAGCGGCACTTAATTTTGTTACGCCTAATATTCAGGACGATAACACAACAGGATATATGGGTACAAACGCTTACATCTGGAACGGCGCCGCATATGAGCTTTTCGGCGGCGATGAATACAGAGCACAGCTTTATGCCGATTCAATCAACAGCTATCAGCAGAAGTTAAGCGGAATTAAGGTTTACAATATGGTTGTTCCCAACCATACGGAAATGGGACTTCCGCAAAGACTTAAAAACAGCTCCGCTCCGTCGGATTCACAGGCAGAGAACATCAAGCAGATTTATTCAAAGCTAAACAGCTCTGTAACACCGATAAATGCTTACAACAAAATTGCCGAGCACTGCAACGAATATGTTTATTACAATTCCGACCACCACTGGACAGGACTTGGCGCATATTACGCATATACAGCGTTTGCGGAGGCAACAAATCAGGCTGTTCTTGATTTAAGCACTTGCACGGAAAATAAAATTGAGGGCTTTACGGGTTCGTTTGCAAACACAAATGACGGACTTACAACCGATACCGTAAGCTATTGGACATTCCCTTATAATGTTACAATGGATATTACGGATTCAAACGGCACTACATCAAACTACGATTCGCCTTATTATCAGTATGCGGAGGCGGGTTCAAATACATACAGTTTATTTATTATGGGCGACAATCCGCTCACGGTTTTACATTCCGATTCCGAAAACGGTACGGGCAAGAAGATTGCCGTTGTCAAAGAAAGCTACGGCAACGCATTCTCACCGTATCTTACAAATAATTATTCCGAAGTTCATATTATAGATTTCAGATATTTCGGACAGAATCTTGCAGACTACTGCAAGCAGAACGGCATTACAGAGGTTCTTTATCTCAACGGCATTATGAGTGCAAATACTCAGGTACAGCTCGACAGTATGGACGGCTTACTGAATTAATTGTTGATTTTTATTTGAATTAAGAAAGGAGGCAGCGGCAATGCTTGCGGAAAATGTAAGAGTAAATGTGTTTGGCAAGGTCGGAAAAGGTTTTTTCTCCGCCTATGTTTCGGGCAATTCCTTTTCAAACAAAAGCGCTTATCTTGTTACACGCAAGGACAGAGTTGAAGAATACTTTGACGGTGTGGTTATTGCCGTTGCCAAATTTGAGGGACTCAAGGGCGATAAATTCATAGTCGCTCCGTACGGAGAGATTTATTACGAGCCGGAGCTTAAAAAAATACTTGCCCGCTTGCGTAATGTAAAAGTGGAGAGTATAAGCTGTCTTTACGAAAAATCCTGCGGTGCGGTGATTTTTTACCGCAACAAGCAGAATACAAAGGTATTGCTTGTGAAGAACAGCAACGGCAGATATTGGAGTTTTCCAAAAGGTCATATAGAAAACGACGAAAACGAGCAGGAAACCGCTTTGAGAGAAATCAAAGAGGAAACAGGGCTTGATGTTACCCTTGCAAAGGGATTTAGAGAAATCAGCGAGTATTGCCCGTTCGGCAAAATTCGCAAGCGGGTAGTGTTCTTCCTTGCACAGGCGTTTACCGACAGCGTAAAAATTCAGGAGGAAGAAATCGACAGTTACATCTGGGTTGACCTCCAGCAGGCACGAAAACTTTGCACATATGACAACGATTTAAGAATTATAGAAAAAGCCGAAACCGCAATACATTTAATGAGAAATTAATTTGAAATCCGTTTCATATATATAATCGGGTGATTATATATGAAACGGATTATTTTATTGCTTATTTCTGCTTTTGTGCTTGCCTGTTCGGTTATGACGATTGTCGGCGGAAAGGAAACCGATAATTTTATAAAGTATGCGGAGTTTAATGTTACGGCAGACGCTCTGCAAAAAGCTGTGAGCTACGATATTTCATCTCAGAGCGAGGATACAAAATTAAATTATATCGAAATTCTTGCATACCTCGGCGCAAAATACGGCGGCGATTTTTCAAAATACAAGCAAAGCGATATGGATAACCTCTGCGAAAAGCTGAAAGACGGTAAAACAATAGCCGAGCTTACCAAGGATATGAAATACTATACATACTATTATAATGTATATACGGCGGTGCTCAGCGGTATGGTCGGCGACTTTGAGGAAGAACAGTCTGACGGCAGTATAAAGCAGGACTACGGAGTGCGGTGGTTTTCGCCGATTGCAAAGACTTTTCCGTATTCGCATTACGATGACTTCGGTGCAAAGCGGACATTCGGCTACACAAGACCGCATCTGGGGCACGATTTAATGTCGGCAGTCGGTACTCCTGTTATAGCCGTTGAATCGGGCAAGGTCGAGTGCCTCGGCTGGAACAGATACGGCGGTTGGCGAATCGGCATACGCTCGCTTGACAATAAAAGGTATTGGTATTATGCGCATTTGCGGCAGAACCGCCCATATGCCGAGAACCTCAAGGAGGGCGATACGGTTACGGCAGGCGATGTTATAGGCTATGTGGGCAGAACAGGTTACAGCGATACCGAAAACATAAACGGAATTACCGAAAGCCATCTTCATATAGGGCTTGAGCTTGTTTTTGACGAAAGCCAAAAGGAAAGCGACAACGAAATATGGGTGGATATGTACGCACTCATAAGTACCCTTGAACAGCATAAAAGCTCAACCGTCAGAAACAGTGAAACAAAAGAGTTTAAAAGAGAGTTTTCTTTTAAAGAAATTAGTTGATAATGCCAAAATTCGAGGACAGCAATTATATTTGCTTTAATTTCATTGACTGTACCATAAAAATAATGTAAAATAAACAGTAATCGCCCTCACCAAAAGCGGTGAGGGTATTTTATGGTGTGCAAATACCGACAATTATTATATTGCGTTCAGAGCAATGAATTGTCAGGTTAAAAAGGATATATAACGCTTGATTTTGCACTTATTTTATAGAATATTTGGGGGTATACAGATTGGTTTTTTCAAGCCTTGTATTTATGTTTGCGTATCTGCCGCTTACTCTGCTTATATATTACATTGTGCCGAGAAAAGGCAGAAACATTTTTCTGTTCTTTATAAACCTTTTGTTCTACGGTTGGGGCGAGCCGAAACTTATCGTGCTTATGCTCATAAACATAGCCGTAAACTACATAGGCGGATACCTTGTAGATAAATTTAAAGATGATCAAAAAAAGCGGAAACTTGTGCTGATACTTACCTGCGTTATCGACATAGGTACACTTGCGGTGTTTAAGTACACGGGAATGATTGTGGAAACCGTTAATATGCTGCCGTTCCTGAATCTGCCGACTCCGCAGATTTCTTTGCCGATCGGTATCAGCTTCTATACATTCCAGACAATGAGTTATGTAATTGATGTTTACAGAGGCGATGCGCCCGTATCCAAAAATCCGATTAACTTCGGTACATATGTAGCGCTTTTTCCACAGTTGATTGCAGGCCCTATCGTTCGTTACCGTGATGTTGCCGAACAGCTCACAAACAGAAAAGAAACCTTGGACGAGTTTACAAAGGGTGTAAACCTCTTTATAATCGGTCTTGGCAAGAAAGTTTTGATTGCAAATCAGATGGGTAATCTTAGCACGGCAATGTTTGCTACCACTGACGAGAACGGCGTTGTCGGCACTTGGGTAGGAATTATAGCCTACAGCTTTCAGCTTTATTTTGACTTTTCGGGCTATTCCGATATGGCTTGCGGTCTTGGCAATATGCTCGGCTTTGAGTTTCTTAAGAACTTTAACTACCCGTACATTTCTAAATCCGTTACGGAATTTTGGAGAAGATGGCATATTTCACTTTCAACATGGTTTAAGGAATATGTTTATATTCCGCTCGGCGGCAACAGAAAAGGTGCGAAAAGACAGATACTTAACCTTATTATCGCATGGGGACTTACAGGCATTTGGCATGGTGCGTCATGGAACTTTGTATTATGGGGACTTTACTACGGCGTTCTGCTTATTTTTGAAAAATTTGTTTTCAAAAAGGTTCTCGACAAACTGCCGTCGGCAATTCAGCATATCTACACAATGTTTATAGTAGTTATCGGCTGGGGACTTTTCTACTTTACAGATATGAGCAAGCTCGGTACATTCCTCGGAGATTTGTTTAACTTCGGCAACGGTATCTGCGGAGATCAGGCTTTAAACCTTATACTTTCATATTTGCCGCTTATTATTGCGGCGGCTGTTGCAAGCACACCGCTTGCGGCAAAGCTTTATGCAAAGGTACAGAATACAAAGTATATCGGTTTTGCGCAGACCGCATTTGTTGCAATTGTGCTTGTACTTTGCACAGCCTCACTTGTAAACCAAAGCTATAACCCGTTCCTATATTTCAGATTTTAACGGTAGGAAAGGAGAGTCTTTATGAAATATGCAGCAAAACATTCAGCAAAACATATGGAATCATCAAAGCCTGTCTGCCGCCATCTGCCCAGCTTTGTATTTATAATTTTTATATTCGGCTTTGCAATTTGGTTTTTAATAAATCCGAAAGCCGACTACAGCTCAAGCGAAAAGAGATATTTGCAGAAATTTCCGACAGTAACGGTAAATTCTGTGCTTGACGGCAAATTCGGCACTGATTTTGAAAAATACTTTGCCGACCATTTTCCTATGCGTACACAATGGGTAGGCGCAAACGCTTACTTTAATCTCTCTGTCGGCAACAACGGCGCAGACGGTGTTTATAATTGTAAGAACGGCTACCTTATAAATAAGCCGATACTTGATACCGACACACTTGAGAGCAATGTGCAGACAATCGCAGATTTTGCGAAATCAGTCGATGTTCCCGTAACGGTAACACTTGTGCCGTCAACAGGCTACATCGCAAATGATGTTCTTCCTGCGGTTCACGATACATATACAGATGACGAAAAAATCGAGAACGCACAGAAAGTGCTTACCGAAAGCGGTGCGGATTTTGTGGATTTGCGTTCCGCATTCAAAAATGCCTATGCAAACGGCACGCAGCTTTACTACAAAACCGACCATCATTGGACAACGGCAGGTGCATATACGGGTTATACGGAAATATGCAAGTCGCTCGGAATAACCCCTGCCGACAAGAGCCTGTTTACGGTCGAAAAGTACAACGATTTCTACGGCACAACATATTCGACAAGTGGTTTTTGGCTCACACAGCCGGATATCATTGAAATTTGGAACAATAAAAATAACACCGAAAAGAATATCAGCGTAGAGATTATTGAGGGCGACGAAAAACAGGATTACCACTCAATGTATTTCTACAATCATCTTAAAGAGGACGATAAATACCCTGTATTCATAGACGGAAACCACGCAATGACAAGGATTAAAAACAAAAATGCAAACGGCGGAAAAATTCTCCTTGTAAAGGACAGCTTTTCACATTGTCTTGCGCCGTTCCTTGCAGAAAATTACAGTGAGGTAATACTCGTCGATATGCGTTATTACAAAAACAGCATTTCAGAACTTGCACAGCAGGAAAAACCCGATAATATCCTGGTGCTCTACGGCATAGATAACCTTGCAACCGATACCGACATTGCATGGCTGTCGTAAAATGATTAATAGCGGTAAAATTGACACTCGGCTTTTTAGTCGGGTGTTTATTTTTGCGTGGATAAATTTTAATATTTTTAGTATAAAATTGTTGTTTTATGAAATATTTATGCTATAATGATTTCAGTGAAATATAAGAACTAAAGGCGGTGAGGGTAATTAACAGCGTAGGAAGAAATATATTTAAAGCTATTCATGAGGGCAAGTGGCTTTATATAGAGTATAAAAACAAAAGTGATACAAAAAGTAACGAGATTTTGCTAAGCTATCATTATCGCTGTAATAAAGCTATAATAGATTTCAGTAATAAAAAATATTATAATAATAAACTGAAAATTAAACAGTATCTCAAAGCACACAGCCCCTGACATTTGTTGATATTCAACCAGAAAATCCAGCGAACCCAGAAAATCCTGATTCGGGAAAAGATAATAATACAGGTAACAATTCTGGTTCGGGAACAAATGAAAATGGAGGAGAAAAGATAGAATCTGTTTCAACAGGAGACGAATCTGCAGTTGGATTTTGGAGCCTAATGGCTGTAATCATGGTAAGTATAGTGATGTGTATGGCATTTACAAAAATAAGACGTAAAAAGCAGAAAAATTAAGGAGCCACATAAGTGTTCAGAAAAAAGTATAAAGTAGTATTAAAAGTAGTAGTATTAGCAATTGTTCTTGGAGTTCTATTAAATGCTTGTAGTAAAAGACAAACAGTAACCGAGGAATATAATACAATAAGTGATTTGGCGTATTCTGAAAAATGTAAAATTGAACCAATCATATATATTGAAGAAAAAACAGGATTTGTTCCATATATTGTATTAACTAATGATTATAATGGTAAAACACTTTTGTTAAGAAAAGAAATTCTTCCAGAGAATAGAAGAGTTAGTGATTATTCGGCTTACTATGAAGAAAGCGAAATTGATAATTACTTAATGGGAGAGTTTTTTGATAATTTACCTATTCAAACTCGTTGCTTAATTCAAGATTCGGAAATAGAGATTTTAGATGAACGATGCTTGAATCAAATAGATGATAGCGTGATAACTATTGTAAGAAAAGTGTTTTTGTTGTCTTTTACTGAACTTGGATATAAAAAATGGGCATGTCGGAGTTGAAGGGGTGCCATTGTTGTATTTTAAAGATAATAAGAATCGTTTTGCTACTACGAATAATGGAAAGTTTACTGTAAGTTGGTGGTTAAGAAGTGCGGATTCTACATATGATTCTTGTGTATATGCAGTAGGACCGGAAGGTGAAATTGGAAGCACGAATGCATGCAATATGAATGGCATCAGGCCAGCATTTTGTGTTGACGGTAAGCAAGAAATATATAAAGAAGAGGGCAGATATATTTTAAAATAACATAACTTATTTATATTAAAGTGATTATGTTATTTTGAAAGAATTATTGAAATTCATTTGCCTGTGCTATCTAAACGTTAATTGGCTACATTTTATTACTTAGTTTGATAAGTCATAATTTATCAATGTTACCAATAATTAGGATACAACAAAAAATCCGACAATAGTTTTTACTACTGTCGGATTTTGATTGTTAAACTTATTCTTCTGTAATATCTTCGGCTTTTTTCGGGATAAAGTTATTTAGGAAACTTGCTTTTTTGCCTCTGTTCTTGAGATAAATAAAGCCGAGTCCGTTAAACACGATTGCGCCGATAAAGTTTACAAGCAGGTCTTTCATTGTGTCTATAAGACCAATGTCAAGGTAGCCGTTGATGCCGAGGTCTTTGCCGCTTACGGTTGTAGATGTTATTCCGCTTATATGGGTAACGGCGTTTGTATCGTTGCCCGAAAGCAGGGTAGAGTTGATTGTTGTGACGATTGTGTCTTTCTGCATATCTTTGCCGAGAAAAGTGTCAACGCCAAACTCGAAAAATTCCCAAACTGTACCTGCCGTCATTGAAAAGCAGAACGAGAACAGGCATACAAAGATAGGGGAAAGGTTAAATTTAACCTTTTTACTGCGGTTCAAAATATCGGTAAGTCCGAATCCCACGCCTGCGCAGATAAAACCGTTCAGCGTATGAAGAATTGTGTCGAGAAAAGGTATTTTTTCATAGAATGAACCGATTTCACCGAGAATATTTGCCGAGAATACAAACAGTATCATAAAGGTTTCAAGCACGCTCGGCAGTTCTATGTGAAGACTGCGGTCAATGAACGACGGAATCAACATAAGTATAAATGTAAGTCCGCAAGTCATTGCGCTTTCGTATTTGCCACGGATGATGTTGAGAACAAATATAAATATAATTACAAGCCTTAGTATAAAGTAAAGTGCGGCAAGCTCCTTGTTTTGCTTAACACTGATAAGCAAAGTGTGCGGCTTTTTTGCCTTTTGTGCCTTGTTTTTATTTTTTTTCACTCGCTTCACCTCTTAAAATTTTGTCATACATTATTATATGTAAGTGTTGATGTTTATTTTCTAAAAAGATTCTGTTTTAAATTTTGGGTATATTATTCAGCAAACTGTTTTGCCAAGCAATTATAAAGGTTTGACCTAAATTTTTAAATCATTTCGCTTAACTCGTGCGCTAAATCAAATTTACTCCGACTTTTGATAAAGAACCTAAAAATAAGTCAGTCCGATTTATTTATTCTCGGACTGCTTTTTGTTAAGATTTTTGCTCTGCGTCCTGTTTTTCGGCAAGCTCTTTATTAAGCTCCTCTTTTGCTACAGCAAGCATAAGCTTGATTCTGTTTTCCTGGTTTACCTTTGGCGCACCCGGGTCATAGTCTATTGTAACAATGTTTGCTTTCGGGTTTACTTCCTTGATTCTGCGGATAGCGCCCTTGCCGTTGATGTGGTTCGGCAGACAGCCGAAGGGCTGTGTACAAACAATGTTTTCGTAGCCTGTTTCGGCAAGCTCAAGCATTTCTGCGGTAAGTAACCAACCCTCGCCCATTTTGCTGCCGTATCCGATAATGCCCTTTACAAGCTGTTTTGTATGAGCGTATTCGTGCGGCGGAACGAAGTTATATTTCTTTGCCGATTCAATCATAAGTGCTTCGAGTTTTGTGAGGTAGTCAAGCAGCATTTTACAAAATGTGGATTTAATCTTTGCACCGCCGTAAAGTTTGGCGTCCTCAATTCGGTTGTCGACCTTAAATGAAGCAAAGCCCATAAGACCCGGCACACAAACCTCGCAGTCCTGTGAAGCCAAAAATTCCTCAAGTCCGTTATTCGCCATTTTGGAATATTTTACATAAATTTCACCTACGATGCCGACTTTAACCTTTGGCACTTTATTAAGCTTAATTTCCGAAAAAGATTTTGTGATTTTATCAAGATTTTCGTCAATTTCTTCAAGCGTATAGCCGTTGCCCTCGATAAGCATTTTAGAAATCTTATCGCTCCAATCGGCTACAAGCGCCATACTTTCGCCTTTATTTACCTCATAAGGCTTTGTCTGGTTAGAAAGGAGCATAAGCTGATCGCCGTAAACAAGACCGCCGACAAATCTTCTGATAAGCGGAAGTGTGAGCGAAAAACCGCTGTTCTTTTCCATACCGAAAGAAAGCGAGATTACGGGTACAAACTCAAAACCTGCTTTTTTAAGCGCTTTTCTTAACAGGAAGATATAGTTTGAGGCACGACAGCCGCCGCCTGTTTGGGTAATCATAAGCGCTGTTTTATGCACATCGTATTTGCCACTCTGTAAAGCGTGTATAAACTGTCCGATTACAAGGAGCGCAGGGTAACAGGTGTCGTTATGAACATATTTAAGACCTGTCTGTGCAATTTCAGGGCCGCAGGTGTCGAGAAGTTCCGACTTGTAGCCGTAGTAGTTAAAAACATTCTGAAGTATATTGAAATGAATAGGTGCCATATTCGGCATAAGGATTGTGTATTCCTTTTTCATTTCTTTTGTAAAAAGCAAACGACCTGTTTTGCTGTCATATTTAAGTTCAGCCATTTAAAGCACAACCTTTCAAACGGTGGTTAATCGTTGTCAATAGCAGCAAGCAAGCTGCGGATACGAATTTTAACTGCACCAAGATTTGTGATTTCGTCAATTTTAATCTGTGTGTAAATTTTGCCCTCTTTTTCAAGAATTTCTCTTACTTCGTCAGTAGTAATGGCATCTACGCCGCAGCCAAAGGAAACAAGCTGTATAAGCTCCATATCCTTTCTTGTTGTAACATACTTAGCGGCAGCGTACAGTCTTGAATGATATGTCCACTGGTTAAGTACATTGGTGTGGAATTTCTCAACCCTCGGAGATACAACATCTTCGCTGACGATTGCTACATTAAAACTCGAAATAAGTTTATCAATGCCGTGGTTGATTTCGGGGTCTACATGGTAAGGTCTGCCGGCAAGCACCATTATCTTTTTGCCCTCTTTTTCGGCTTTTTCAATAATCTCGTTGCCCTTTGCGATTACCTTTTTTCTGTACTTATCCTGTTCGTCATAAGCAAGTTTTGCGGCCTTTCTTACCTCGTTAAGTGTAAGATCGGGGAAATATTTAGAAAGTGCCTCATATGCCTTTTGTGGGAAATGCTTTGGCATATGTACGCCGAAGTATTCCTTTATAAAGCAGATTTTCTGCACATCTTTCATATTGTTGTTGATAACTTCCGGATAATATGCAACAACAGGGCAGTTGTAGTGGTTATCGCCGAGGTGTTCGTCAAAGTTGTATGACATACAAGGGTAGAAAATAGTTTCTGCGCCCTCGTCAATCAAAGTCTGAATGTGTCCGTGCACAAGTTTTGCAGGGAAACAAATTGTATCACTCGGAATTGTCTGCTGTCCGCGCTGATACATCTTTCTTGTCGAGAACGGTGAGTGGAATACTTCAAACTTAAGTTCTGTAAAGAATCTGTACCAGAACGGGTACATTTCAAACATATTGAGTGCCATCGGCATACCGAGCTTGCCACGAAGTCCCTCAACAGGCTTGTATTCCTCAAGCATTTTCAGCTTGACAGCGTACATATTAAGCTCGTTTGACTGCGATTTCTTTGTAATCGGACGCTCGCAACGGTTGCCTGCAATAAATCTTCTGCCGCCGCCAAAGCTGTTGATTGTAAGTCGGCAGTTGTTGCTGCACATACCGCAGTTTGTTACCTTTATATCGTGAACAAAGTTTTTGAGAGTCTCTTTATTTGCAAGTTTACTCTTGCCGTTGCCTTTTGATTTATTTTTTGAATATAGCGCCGCACCGTATGCGCCCATAAGACCCGCAATGTTAGGTCGAACAACCTCAACGCCCATTTCCTGCTCAAATGCACGGAGTACGGCGTCATTAAGGAAAGTACCGCCCTGTACAACAACTCTTTTGCCGAGTTCGTCAGGGCTTGACGCTCTGATAACTTTGTAGAGTGCATTCTTTACAACGCTTAAGGAAAGACCTGCGGAAATATCCTCGATTGTTGCGCCGTCCTTTTGAGCCTGTTTAACGCTTGAGTTCATAAATACCGTACATCTCGAACCGAGGTCAACAGGGCGCTTTGCAAAAAGTCCGAGCTTTGCAAAGTCGGCAATTTCGTAACCGAGAGCGTTTGCGAATGTCTGCAAGAAACTGCCGCATCCGGAAGAACAAGCCTCGTTAAGGAAGATGTTGTCGATTGCGCCGTTGTGAATTTTAAAGCATTTGATGTCCTGACCGCCGATGTCGATGATAAATTCAACATCGGGCATAAAGTATTTTGCGGCAGTGAAATGCGCAATTGTTTCTACTATGCCGTAGTCAACATCAAAAGCGTTCTTTATAATCTCTTCACCGTAACCTGTAACGGCAGAAGAAACTATGTTGATTTCGGGGTTGATTGCATAGACTTCCTCAAGAAAGCCTTTGATAATCTCTACGGGATTTCCTTTTGACGGAAGATATTTTGAATAAAGAAGTTCGCCGTCGTCGTTGAGAACAACGCCCTTAACGGTGGTAGAGCCTGCGTCCATACCCACATAAGCCTTGCCTTTGTAGCCTTTAAGTTCCTTTTGCAGAACTGTTGCTTTTGCGTGACGGTCAGAGAATTTTTTGTAATCTTCTTCGTCTTTGAAAAGCGGAGGGTTAAAGGCAAAGTTGCCGCTTCCACGGTAATTTTTTACTTCTTCGATTACCTTGTCAAAGTCAATTGTTTTTTCGGCGCAAAGTGCCGCACCGCAGGCAACAAAGTAAAGTGAATTTTCAGGGCATATACCCTTTGTGTTTAAAGTTCTGTCAAAGCAGTTTCTAAGCTCGCTCATAAAGGTGAGAGGACCGCCGAGATATACAACCTGACCTTCGATTTCCCGTCCCTGTGCAAGACCTGCGACAGTCTGGCTTACAACGGCGTTGAAGATACTTTCGGCTATATCGCTCTTTCTTGCGCCTTGGTTTAAAAGAGGCTGAATATCCGTCTTTGCAAATACGCCGCAGCGTGATGCGATAGTGTATGTTTTTTCGTACTGCTTTGCAAGTTCGTCAAGATCTTCAAGCGGAACATTGAGCAGTGTTGCCATCTGGTCGATGAATGCACCCGTACCGCCGGCACAGGTACCGTTCATACGCACTTCAAGACCGTTTGTGAGGAACAGAATTTTTGCGTCCTCACCGCCGAGTTCAATGACAACATCTGTGCCCGGAATAAATGTATTTGTAGCAACTCTTGTTGCGTAAACTTCCTGCACAAAGTCAATGTTGCTTGACTCCGCAACGCCCATACCGGCAGAACCGGAAAGCGCAACGGCTGCGTTTTCAACACCCTTTACCTTACTGCGTACAGTTGCGAGAATTTCTGCAATTTTCTCGGTTATTTGAGAATAATGTCGTTCGTAGGTGCTGTATATAATTTTATTTTCTTCGTCCAAAACAACGCATTTTATTGTAGTTGAGCCAATGTCAAGTCCTAATTTCAACATACTGCCTCCGTGCCTTATAAAGTTATATAAAGTCATATTATGTCAATTGATTATCCAACTATTATACGCTTTTTTTGTTTAATTTTAATTCTTTAATCGCAATATAATTTCTTTAATAAAAATGACTATTATTTTCAAAAATATCAGCCGTTAAGTTGTATGTTTTCTTGCCAAAATAATACAATTTTCGCATAATGTATGTATAACAATTTTTTGCGTATAAAAATTATTGACGAATTTTACGGTTTTATGGCAATTAACAAACTTTTGTTTTGTCTAAAAATCACCTGAATCAGCGAAAAACTCGGTTTTATGCGGAAATTTAAAATAATTTGGTAAAGTTTTAGAAAAATCGGGCGAAAACATATGCGTTATTGTTGAAAACCTCTTTACAAATTAACATTTAAGTGTTAAAATTTATTATGATACAGTATGTATCTTTAAAAATTGTATTAAATGCGGCAAACGGTGTTGTCGCTGACATACTTTAAGGAGGACAATTCCAATGGCAAGAAAAATGAAAACTATGGACGGTAACAGCGCTGTTGCTCATGTTTCTTATGCGTTTACAGATGTTGCTGCTATCTATCCTATCACACCTTCTTCCGTAATGGCTGACCTTACCGACAAGTTCTCGGCAATGGGCACTAAAAACCTTTTCGGCAGAGAAGTACAGGTTACGGAAATGCAGTCGGAAGGCGGTGCTTCCGGTGCGGTTCACGGTTCGCTTGCAGCCGGTGCTTTAACCACAACTTACACAGCTTCACAGGGCTTGCTTCTTATGATTCCGAATATGTACAAGATGGCAGGCGAGCTTTTACCGGGCGTAATTCATGTATCTGCCCGTGCTCTTACAAGCCACGCTCTTTCAATTTTCGGTGACCATTCAGATATTTATGCTTGCCGTCAGACAGGCTATGCAATGCTCTGTTCAAACAACCCACAGGAATGTATGGACCTTGCTGCCGTTGCACATCTTTCGGCTATCAAGGGCAGAGTTCCTTTCCTCCACTTCTTTGACGGTTTCAGAACCTCTCACGAGATTCAGAAGATTGAAGAGTGGGATTATGCGGATCTCGCAGATATGCTCGATTGGGACGCAGTAGAAGCGTTCCGCAGAAGAGCACTTAACCCTGAGCACCCTGTAACAAGAGGTACAGCTCAGAACGACGACATCTTCTTCCAGGCAAGAGAGGCCTGCAACAAGTACTACGATGCAGTGCCTGAAGTTGTTGTTGAATATATGAACAAGGTAAACGAGAAGATCGGCACAAACTACAAGCCATTTAACTACTATGGCGCAGAGGACGCAGAGCACATTATCGTTGCTATGGGTTCTGTATGTGATTGTGCAGAAGAAGTTGTTGACTTCCTTAACGCTGCAGGCGAAAAGGTTGGTCTTTTAAAGGTTCACCTTTACAGACCGTTCGTTGCAGATTACCTTTTAAGCGAGCTCCTAAGACAGTTAAAACTATCTCTGTTCTTGACAGAACAAAAGAGCCGGGTTCAATCGGTGAGCCTCTTTATCTTGATGTTCTTGCTGCTATCAACGGTTCTGACTTTGCCGGCGTAAAGGTTTACACAGGCAGATACGGTCTTGGTTCTAAGGATACAACTCCTGCCGACATCATTGCCGTTTACAGAAACGCAGAGAGCGACGCTCCTAAGAGAAGATTTACAATCGGCATTGTTGATGATGTTACAAACCTTTCACTCCCGATTGTTGAAAACCCTGACACAACTCCAAAGGGTACACATTCATGTAAGTTCTGGGGTCTTGGCGCCGACGGTACAGTAGGTGCAAACAAGAACTCAATCAAGATTATCGGTGACAATACCGATATGTACGCACAGGGCTACTTTGCTTATGACTCAAAGAAGTCGGGCGGTCTTACGGTTTCTCACCTGCGTTTCGGTAATCAGCCTATCAAATCAACTTATTACATTTCTAAGGCTGACTTCGTTGCTTGTCATAACCCATCATATGTTGACAAGTACGACATCGTAGACGACCTCAAGGAAGGCGGTTCATTCCTCCTCAACTGTCCTTGGGATGTTGACGAGCTTTCAGAAAGACTCCCTGGCAAGATGAAGAGAATTCTTGCTACAAGAAATATCAATTTCTACACAATCGACGGTATTAAGATCGGTAAGGAAATCGGTCTTGGCGGCAGAATCAACACTGTTCTTCAGTCAGCATTCTTTAAGATTGCTGACATTATCCCGGCTGAAAAGGCTAAGGAGCTTATGAAGGCAGCCGCTAAGAAGTCATATATGAAGAAAGGTCAGGCTATCGTAGATATGAACTACGCAGCTATTGATCGTGGTATGGAAGACCTCAAGAAGGTTGAAATTCCTGCTGATTGGGCAAATGCCGCTGACGATAAGGCAAGCGATGTAGTTCCGGGCGAGGGCGCACTCGTTGAGTATGTAAACGGTATCCTCAAGCCTGTAAATGAGTACAAGGGCAACAAGCTCCCTGTATCTGCATTTATGGATCATGTTGACGGTACTGCTCCTAACGGTTCAGCCGCTTATGAAAAGCGTGGTATCGCAGTTGATGTTCCTGAGTGGAATTCAGACAACTGTATTCAGTGTAACAAGTGTGCTATCGTATGTCCTCACGCTGTAATCCGTCCTGTTGCTATGACAGAGGACGAGCTTGCGGCCGCTCCGCAGGGCACAAAGAGCATTCCAATGATCGGTCTTAAGGAGCTCAAGTTCGTTATGACTGTATCTACACTTGACTGTACAGGCTGCGGCGCTTGTGCTAATGTATGTCCGGGCAAGAAGGGCGAAAAGGCTCTTACAATGAAGTCAATCGACAGCCAGCGTGCAGAGCAGGCTGTATTTGATTATGCGGTAACTCTTGACGAAAAGCCTGAAGTAGCCGCTAAGTTTAAGTTCTCTACAGTTAAGGGCAGCCAGTTTAAGCAGCCGCTCCTTGAGTTCTCGGGTGCTTGCGCAGGCTGCGGTGAAACACCTTATGCTAAACTCGTTACACAGCTCTTCGGTGACAGAATGTTCATTGCCAATGCAACAGGCTGTTCATCAATTTGGGGTGCATCTGCTCCGGCAACACCATACACAAAGAACAAGAAAGGCTTTGGTCCTGCTTGGCAGAACTCACTCTTTGAGGATAACGCCGAGTTTGGTCTTGGTATGGCTCTCGGTCAGAAAGCTATCCGCAACAGACTTGTAGAGTATGTTGAGAACATTCAGAAAGATACAGACAGCGACGAGTTAAAGACAGCTTGTCAGAACTACCTCGACACAGTTTGCGATTCAACAGCAAGCCGTCCTGCAACAGACGCACTTATTGCAGAGCTTGAAAAGAATGTTGATGACGCTAAGGTTGGCGAACTTGCCAAGAAGACACTTATCGACAAAGACGAACTTGCTAAGAAGTCAATGTGGATCTTCGGCGGTGACGGTTGGGCTTACGATATCGGCTTTGGCGGTCTTGACCATGTTATCGCATCAGGCGAAAATGTAAATATTCTCGTATTCGATACAGAGGTTTACTCAAATACAGGCGGACAGGCTTCTAAGGCTACTCCTGTAGGTTCTGTTGCACAGTTTGCCGCTGCAGGTAAGTCTGTTAAGAAGAAAGACCTTGCCGCTATCGCTATGAGCTACGGCTATGTATATGTAGCACAGTGTGCAATGGGCGCTGACAACAATCAGGTACTCAAGGCTATGGTAGAGGCTGAAAGCTACAACGGCCCGTCACTTGTTATCTGCTACGCTCCATGTATCAACCACGGTATTAAGGGCGGTATGAGCATTGCTCAGCAGGAAGAGAAGAAGGCTGTTGAGGCAGGTTATTGGAATATCTTCCGTTATGACCCACGCCGTGCCGATGAGGGCAAGAATCCGTTTATGCTCGATTGCAAGGCTCCAAGCGCTTCTTATCGTGACTTTATTATGGGTGAGGTTCGTTATAACTCACTTACCCGTTCATTCCCTGAAAGAGCAGAACAGCTCTTTGCTAAGGCTGAAAAGGTTGCAGAAGAGAAGTACGCTCACCTTGAAAAACTTGCAAGTCTTCCTGATGCAGAGTAATTTTATAAAGTAATAAATAAAATTTAATAAATTTGCGTTGCTCCCTGCTTTAAAAGTAGGGGGCAACCGCACTGATTTTATTTTTAAGAATAAAAATTATTTATCGGCTAACAATAAAAACAGCGTAAAGATATGTATTAAAACGACAGCAACCGTTGCTTTCTGTGTTTTTCTTCACGAAAAAAGCAGTAAAATACTGATGCTTTTAAGTTTTTTGAAAAAATTAAAAAAATTCAAAAACTTTTAAAAAAGC
>ENA-OQCO01000137-OQCO01000137.1-human-gut-metagenome-genome-assembly--contig:-NODE-137-length-41526-cov-5.338873_pt1 | contig 41526 bp, 43 predicted proteins | sample MGYA00242500_ERZ504582 | MGnify/ENA primary metagenome ERZ504582 (study PRJEB26092, sample SAMD00036346) | human gut metagenome | host: Homo sapiens | study: EMG produced TPA metagenomics assembly of... | reverse complement strand
TTACCAGTTTGGTAGTTCCGTTCTGAATAACAAGGACAGCGCTAGGGGTGAGTTTTCCGGTCATACCGCCACCGCCGTTACTTTTTTGTCACCTTCAAATGCACCAGCACCAACACCAAAGGATACATCTACTAGAGGAAGAATGATCGTATCTCCTACATGGATTGCTTCTCCTACAACTGTTTTGGCGGAAATGAAGGCATCCAGCCCTTTGAAAAGAGAGTTTACAGTGTCTTTGAAATTGTTTTCGCCTGACATAATCAGTCCTCCTTATTTATGCTTCCATCGTCTGATGATGTACTTGATATTTTTGTTAAAATATAATTCCAGAGCAGTTTTTAATAAAACGACTCCGTATATTCTGCCTTTTATCTGAATATTTCCCAGTATAACATTCCGGTCTTCAAATAAAGGTGTTACAGCAATGCAATTTTTGTGAAGAGGTATCGTCATTCCCAGAATTGCAAGTACGGCTCCTGTAACAGATGGATCTGAGCTTCCAAAAGTAAGTGTGCCCTGTATTCTGGTTGGAAATACATGCCGAAGCAACCGGAAAAACCTGTCCTTTATGAGAGAAAACGCAGCTTTTGTTCTGGGATGTTCAAGAAATTTCTGATATGATTCTATTTTAGCACAGATATTCTGGATTGTTAAAGTAAAATTTTCTACAGAGGAAGGAATACGGCAAATTTTCTGCCATAATCTGCTAAGTCTGTTCCAAAGATTCCGAAAAAATATGCCGAGTCTATAAAAGAGATGTCCAATCTTTGTTCGTGCATATTCAAGATCTGTATCTCTTTCAGAAGCTACGGTTTCTTCAGTGAGATCGGAAGCCTCATTTGTGGAACGACAGGAATCTGCTGTTGAGACATCTTTGAAATCTGTTGAATTTGTACTTTTTTCTGTATTAGCTGGCAAAGAATCTGTATGACCGTTCTGAGGCTTTTTTTCGGCAGGATGGCTTCTGTTTCGAAATTTCTGGATCAGTTTCATGATTGGGATTCCGAATAAACGAAAATCAAAAGCTGATGTACCGTTTTGGTATTGCAGCTGGAAAGAAACAACGCCAAAAAGCCAGCTGACACGTGCCCGTGCAGAAATATCCCGGAAAGAATCTGTTTCCTTAGTGCCGGAAGCCCTGTAACGGACCGGACAGAACAGAATGAGTAGCACTGCCACTAGTATGAGACCTAAAAGGATTCCCAGAAGGATCAATATAAACTTGAGTAATATCCATAGAATATGTAGCATGCGTTCACCTGTTCTTCCAATATTCTTTTATATTAAGTTCTCCGGTTTCTTCATAGATGGTCTGAACCATATCTGTAATAAGTTCCAGAGCCTCTTCTTTGCCTTTGGCAATACCTACGATCTCAGGACAGATACGTGCTGCTGTTTCCTGAACAAGTGTTAGAGCCGGCAGGATTTCCAGTTGGTTATGAGGATTTTCTGATAATGTGATCAGATAGATGCCAGGTACAGGTTTCCCCTGAATGAGTTTCAACCGAATTTTGCTGATATTTTTTATACTCGCTCCTCTATAGTAATTCTTGTGCCACTTCAGCATCTGTTTCACTGCTCCTTTAGGGGAATATCTTTATATTATATTTCCCTTTTTTTTAGAATTTAAACAGGACTGCGTAGGATACGCAGCCCTGTTATGGATATATTTTCTGCAGAGCTTATACTCTGTGCTGTTTTCCCCAGAGTCCTTGACTCCGCATTTCCAGATATTCCTGATATGCTTTTTCTACAATCTGTTTCTCATTAGAGAAACGGAGAAGATGATAGATTTCATGAAATTTGTAATAACCGGAATCTACGAAAAATTCTTCTCTCTGAGGTCTGCTATGATAATTATCAGCCGTCATCAGATACCAGTGTACTTCTTTTGTAACGATATCTTCGGGTACTGTAAAATTATAATGACTTTTGCCAATATATTTCACTACGGAAGCTTTGACTCCTGCTTCTTCACGCACCTCTCGTAAAGCAGTCTGGATATGTGTTTCGCCCTGCTCCACGGTTCCTTTCGGCAGCACCCAGCCTCATAACGATTCTTATAAGACTTGTACAGTGCCAGTATTTTACCACGATAAATTACCACACCGCCACAGCTCGTTGCTTCTATCATTTTGCAATTTCCTCCTGTACTGCGTGTGAGTTTTATATCTCGAACTGGTTATAGTATAACTCTTTTTTAATTAACTGGCAACTATAACTTACTGTTTGCCCAAGTTGCCGTGAACGGAGTGAACAGTAACATTTAATCAAAGTAATATGCATCAAACAGATCAGCAGCAATTGGAACAGCTGCTTCACTTCCTGTGCCGCCTCCTTCTACGATGATCGCAACAACAAGGTCTGGTTTGTCTACATTGGAATAACCAATAAACCAGGAATGACTGGATCCATTTTCGTCATATTCGGCAGAGCCTGTTTTTCCGGCAACTGTGTATCCACGTCCATTCAGAGCAGATGCTGTTCCCTTCTGAACAACACCCTCCATTAGTTTTCCAAGCAGTGCTGCTTCATTGCTGGTCATTAATCGTTTATAATCAGTGGGTTCTGTTGTACGGATCGTATCACCACCGGCATTTGTGACTTTGTCTATCAGATAAGGCTTCATCAGTAGACCATCGTTGGCAATGGCACTTGTGATCAGTGCCATATGCATAGGGGATACAAGGGTGTTTCCCTGCCCGATTGCAGTCTGCATGATCAGTGGAATTCCAGAACTTCCATTCAGAGTAAAAGAACTTTTGCGATAAGAAGTCAGTGGAAGTTTTTTGTTAAAAAGAAGATCTTCGCTTGTTTTGAGCAGAGAGGCTCCCCCAAGTTCAGTTCCAATTTCTGCAAAAGCACAGTTACAGGAGTTTGCGAATGCAGTATAAAAATCTTCTGTACCATGTACTTCGCCATTATAGCACTGAATAGTATGATTTTCTTTTGTGATACTACCCTGGCAGTCAAATGAAAAACCATTGAAACTTCCTCTGGTACGAAAATAATCCAGAGCTGTGACAACTTTAAAAGTAGATCCCGGAGGATACTGCCCCATAGTTGCACGGTTCAAAAGACTGCTGTTTGTTTCATCATTGACAAGTGTATCCCAGTTTTCGGAAATTGTATTTGGATCAAAATCTGGTTTACTGACCAGGGCCAGGATTTTTCCTGTGGATGGTTCCAGAGCAACAACCGCTCCTCTTCTGTCACCAAGAGAATTATATGCAGTGGTCTGCAGGTCGGCATTCAAAGTAGAGACAACGGTATCCCCTGTGTTTTTGGTTCCCATAAATTCGTTACGGATCTGATTTACAAAGAATTCATGAGAAGACAAAAGCTGAAAGTTAGCTTCGGATTCAAGTCCGCTTTTTCCGTTTGAATCGTAACCTACGACATGTGCAAAAACATTATTATATGGATAGGAACGCTCTTCGGTTCCATCTTCGGATACATTTGTCTGAGCAAGTACTTCTCCATCAGAAGACATGATTTTTCCACGGACAACGCGATCGGCAAAAGTATCCTGACGTGTATTATAGGGACTGTTGATAAAATCATCGCTTTTTATGGTATTAAAATAGATGAGATAACCGATCAGTCCCATAAATATAATGATAAAAAGAATGAAACTCCGGTATAACCTTTGTTTCGACGACGCCTTTTTTTAGATCTGGCGCGTTCTGTTAATTGTTTCTCCTGCCCGGAGTCTCTGTATTGCTTCCTGTTTTCGTTTTTCAAATTCCTCGTCCTCGTCTTCTCTTAGAATATAAAGTCCCTGGATAATTGCAAGCATTAAAATTGTACATAAAAGAGAACTTCCACCATAACTTACAAGGGGAAGTGTTACACCTGTCATAGGGATGAATTTGGTAGCACCACCGATCGTTAGAAATACCTGGAAGGCATATTCTACTCCAAGTCCCAGTGCAATAAGCTTGTAGAATGGATTAATGATACGTAAAGCAATATTAACGATCATAAGGAAAAAGCTCATGCACACGAGAATCAGACAAATGGCAAAAATACCACCTAATTCCTCACAGATTGCACTGAAGATAAAATCGTTCTTGACAACAGGGATAGATTCTGGAGAACCCTGGTATAATCCCATGCCGAACCAGCCCCCGGTACCAATGGCAAAGAGTGACTGCACAATCTGATATCCCTCATTCTGATAGACTGCCATAGGATCTTTCCATGCGCTGACTCGCTGGCGGACATGACCGAACAGATGATATGCAACAACTGCTGCAGCTGAACCACCGCCGATTCCAAGTGCAAGATAACCAACATTTCGTGTTGCAACATATACCATAACGAGATATGCGACAAAGAAGATCACTGCACTTCCAAGGTCCTTTGAGAGAACCAGAATACCCACGTGAAGTGCTGCAACGACTGTAACCTGAACGATTGCCTTGAAACTGGTATCTCTGGATAGAAAAGATGCCATAAAGAACACAAAAGTAATCTTGATCGCTTCGGATGGCTGTACACCCAGCAGTGAAAGTTTAGCTCCATAACTCGTTCTTGCAAGAGCAAAGACTGCAGCAAGAAGAATAATACCGATTCCGGCATATACCCATGTAAGTCTGCGAAGAAAACGCATCTTCCGGATCATGACAGGAATGACCAGAGCAATAGCACTGACGCCGGCTGCGATCAGAAGTTGTTTCTGTGCTGAAGATATATCCAGGCGGCAGAGCATAATAAAGCCAACACTCAACAGCATACACATATTGTTCAGAAGCAAAATAGATGCTTTTTTGTATAGCATTCGGTATAAAATCTGAATGGCAGCAAAAAACAGAAGCATTTCTGCATAAAATTCAACTATCTTAAAATTGAATGTTTTAAGATAGAGAACAAGAAATGCAGTGAAATCAATGAAAAAAATCAGCAAAAGCTGTTGCCGGAGCAATTCGTTGCGATCCTCTTCATCAGACTGCCGTACAGTATAAAAACAGTGAAAGGTATATACGATCATCAGTGTCAGGATGATGTATTTGGATAATTCTACAATTACATTAATCATATGCCTTTACTCGGCTCCTCTTTTAAAATGTCCTTTGGTGTACTCCTGATTACCGGGTGTTTTGCCGTGCAGATATACATTTAAAAATTCCTGCAGTATGTCGGCAGATTGTTCCGGTGATTCGGTCGTAAAATTCAGTCGCAGACAGTTGACACCAAGATTTCGGACTTTCTGAGATTCTTTCAGAAGTCCGAAGGAAATACTGTTATAAAGAATATTATAACAGTATTCTTCTTTTTCTGTAGTTCCTGTTTTCCATGGGTGACATACACAACAACAGGAAAACTCTTTTTCATAACGGTCCTTCAAAATCATTTTTCTTTCGTTGCAGTCACATTTCAGCGTGTTTTTTCTTACACACTGCGCAGAAAGCATTAACGGAATGTTTCCGTATATGATCATCTCACTGTTGGAATTGTTTCGGTGTGCGATTTCTTTTTCATTTAATTCATAAGGAACTGTATTTCGAAGTATGCCTTCTTTCTTCCAGAAAGAGACAGATTCGTTATTCCAGGTATAGATGGAAGTATCAAGAACACAGTATTTTTGCCATCCAAGATGTCGAAGCATTCCATAACTTTCAAGATTTCGTACAAGAAATCCCTTCATTCCATTCTCAAGCCATTGGCTGCAGGTTTCGAAAAAGCCTTCTGGTGCTGAACCACGGGTGATATATGGGAGTGTCAGATACAAGTCCTTCTGATATTGTACTCCCTTTGACATGCAGAGGCTCATTGCATCGTAATAAAGATACATACCGGAAATCTCAGGATTTTTATATAAAAGTAATGCCTGATCTACAGTTTCGCAGGATACAAGGATTGAAAGGCTGGAATTTGTATCTGCCGGTTTGTCCGCTGTGGCCATAACAGGAGTATCAGTGGCAGAACGTCTGTAGGGTGCACAAAGTTCCTGTTCCAACAGGGCAATCGCTTCGCGGCGGAGTTCATTTAATGTTTTGACCGGAAGAAAAATCTGCTCTCCCATCTGTATATCCAGTTCATCCCATTCAAATTCCGTATTTCCAAGTTTATCCATCTGTTTACGAATGCGATCTTCAGACATAGGATGTTCTCTGGCAAACTGTACTTCACCGGTTGAGAAAGTTACATGTATATCATGGCATGAAAGTTCCAGAAAAGCCGGACATTCCGGATAAAGAACCAGCGTACCGGAAATGGGTTCTTTTTTTCGAGGAAGATTTTCCGGAATTCCGTTTGTCTTTTTCTCGTTTGTAAAGGCCATCATAGATGGACCATTATGCTGTTTATAATAACCCTGACAGGAACCTCCACGGCTAAATATATCCAGAAGATACTGCCGGTCGCGGTCATTAACCTGATAAGTCATGTCACTGCTAAGAAGGATGTCCAGATATTTACGATACATTCCGGTAACAGCAGCAGTATATCCAGGTTGTTTCATTCGTCCTCAATTTTCAAAGAGGTAACGCCGGCCTCCAGAATGTCGGGGAGAATGTCCACACTGCACATGTCTTTCAGACTGAGTGGACAGAAATCCTGTTGTCTGAATGAATAACTGCCATTCTCCTGCCGAACCTGATAGGGAAGGCGACAAGGCTGTGCACATCTTCCACGATTGCCGCTTCTGCCGCCGAGTATGCTGCTCATGAGACATTGACCAGAAAAACTGTAACAGAGGGCACCATGGATAAAGGCCTCTATTTCAATCGGACTTGCCTGATGCATGGCTGACAGCTCCTGAAGAGAAAGTTCTCTGGCAGCAACTACACGTGATGCGTCCTGTTCCTCAAGAAATTTCATTCCTTCGGGGCCGGTTACTGTCATCTGTGTACTTGCATGAAGATGCAGTCCCGGAAAATTCTGGCGTATAAACTGGAATACACCGAGATCCTGTATGATAACAGCATCAAGACCGTTTTCGTACAGTGGTCGCAGCGCATCATATAGTCTGTCCTGCAATTCACGGTTTTTCAGAAGTGTATTTACTGTCAGATATAATTTTTTGCCATGAATATGAACGGTATCAATTGCCTGTAAAAGTTCATCCTGTGTGAAATTGTGTGCATATGCCCGGGCACCGAATTCGGGACCGCCGACATAAACAGCATCTGCTCCTGCTCCCAGAGCAGCTTCAAAAGCTTCATAAGATCCGGCGGGAGCCAGAAGTTCTACATTATGATCTACTTTCAAGTGTATTCATTCCTTTTCTGAATTATGAGTATGAAACAAATAAAGAGGACTACCGAAGCAATCCCCTTCCTGCTTTTTTTATTTGAGTAATTTGTCTATCTCATCGTTAAGTTCCTTAACTTTGCCTTCAAGAAGCTCTTTCTGCTGCTGAGCTTCCTGGGCATTTTTTTCCGTTTCTTCGATTTTCATACGAAGAGCGATCAGTTCATGTTTCAGCTCATACATTTCCTGATCTTTCTGCTGAAGATCCTGTTCGAAAATCTCTGCCTGTTTTTTTGCCTTAAAATAATCATCTGTAACATTTAAACTTAAGAGCGTATGCTTGGTTTCTACAGGCTGACGGGTATATCCCGGCATTTCGCTCAATTCAGCTATTTTATTATTTATATAAGACGCCACTTTCTGAAAATATTCTTCAGATTCGTAACCACCCAGAGTGATGATTTTTCCTCCGATTACTACTTGTGCCGTATTTTTGACTGCCATAACAAGCCTCCCGTAAATTGTAGTTTCTTTCATTTATTATAATCGAAATTTGTAGAAATGTATAGGAATTTTTACGAAATCTTTTCAGAACTACGAATTTTTTTCAAAACCAAGGTGCTCATAAGCAAGGGAAGATGCTGTTCTGCCGCGTGGAGTCCGGTTCAGAAAACCATTCTGAAGAAGATAAGGTTCATAAACATCTTCCAGTGTGCCGGCATCTTCGCCGATTGCTGCAGCCAGTGTCTCCAGTCCAACTGGTCCTCCCTGGAAATTGACGATCAGAGTCTGGAGGATACGACGGTCAATTTTGTCAAGTCCATATTGGTCAACTTCCAGAAGATCAAGTGCAAAAGAAGCTACATCGTAAGTAATACGGCCATCATATTTTACCTGGGCAAAATCACGTACTCTTTTGAGAAGGCGATTTGCAAGACGAGGTGTTCCACGGGAACGTTTGGCAATTTCCGCAGCACCTTTTGCATCAATTTCGACCCCCAACACCTGTGCAGAGCGCAGCACAATTGTCTGTAGTTCTTTATGATTATAGAATTCCAGGTGGTGCATAACACCGAAACGGTCGCGCAACGGAGCAGACAAAAGCCCAGCTCTTGTGGTAGCACCAACCAGTGTAAATTTCGGAAGATCAAGACGGATCGATCTGGCAGAAGCGCCCTTTCCGATCATAATATCAATGGCGAAGTCTTCCATGGCAGGATAGAGAACTTCTTCTACCTGTCGGTTCAGACGATGGATTTCATCAACAAACAGAATGTCTCCTTCCTGTAAGTTGTTAAGGATTGCAGCCATTTCACCGGGTTTTTCAATCGCAGGTCCGGAGGTGACTTTCATGTGTGTCCCCATTTCATTGGCAATGATTCCGGATAACGTTGTTTTACCAAGACCGGGTGGCCCATAAAACAGGACATGATCCAGCGCGTCATGTCGTTGTTTGGCCGCTTCTATATATATTTTTAGTGTTTTTTTTGTCTTTTCCTGACCGATATATTCATCCAGTGTCTGTGGACGAAGACTTCCCTCAAGGGGAAGATCCTCTTCTGTAACATCTGTGGTGATCATTCTTTTTTCCATTTAAATACGTTTCTCCAATTTATAACTGTTTTAATGCAGCTTTGAGCAGGGCCTCCACGTCGTCTGGTGAAACATCAGTGACTTTACGAACGGCTTTCATGGCATCAGTACTGCTGTAACCAAGTGCAATCAGTGCTTCTGCTGCTTCCTGACGTCCGTCGTGGATCAAGAATCCAGAAACAGAGGCAGCCTCCTGTTCATGGGCAAGTTTCTTCTCAAATGCATCTTCAAGTTTCAGTTTGTCTTTTAATTCGAGAATAAGTTTCTGTGCAGTTTTTTTACCGATTCCTGGTGCTTTGGAAATGGTTTTGATATCGTCAGAAAGAACGGCAAAACGCAATTCATCTGCAGTCAGTCCTGCAAGAACTCCAAGCGCGGCCTTAGGCCCGATTCCGTTTACATTTAGAAGAAGGCGAAACATTTCCAGATCATCTTTGGAAAGAAAACCATATAACTGCATGGCATCTTCTCGTACCTGAAAATATGTATGGATTTTGACTTCTCCATCTATGCGGGATACCTGCTCAATTGAACTGCCTGTCATAAAAATCTCATAACCGATGCCGTTATTTTCCAGGATGACGGCGTTTTCTGTAGTATCAGCCACAAGACCTCGAATAAATGAAATCATATATAATCTCCTGCTGTTATTTGCTGCAGCGAAAATAGTTGCAACAGATTTCTGTAATCAAAACTTACTTTCACAATGATAACATATCAATCTGCAAAAAGCAAACATCTATTCGAGTGTGAAATAAAAATCCCGGCTGGAAAATTTCTCAGCCGGGATAAAATTAAACATATGGAAAGAATGAGTATTTCTTTTAAAGAATAACGTGTCGCGGACATGCTTCTTTGCATGCGCCACAGTTTGTACATTTTTCGTAATCAATGTGAGCGCAGAAATCTGTAACAGTGATTGCACCGTTCGGACATGTTTTTTCACATTTCTTACATCCGATACATCCGAGTTCACATGCAGTTGTAACGGCTTTTCCCTTTGCATGAGAGCTACAGCCAACAAATGTTTTTTGATCATATGGTGCAAGTTCAATCAGATGATGCGGACATTTTGCAATACATTTACCGCAGGCCTTACAGGCTTCACGGTCAACAACAGCTACTCCGTTTACAATATGAATTGCATCAAACGGACAAGCTTTTACACAGCTTCCAAATCCCATACATCCATAATTGCATGCTTTGGATCCGCCGCCTGGAATGAATGCCATCATTTCACAGTCTTCTACACCAGTATAGTTATAATTGTCTTTTGTTTTTTCGCAGGTTCCTGTACATTTTACAAAGGCAGCCATACGAGCAGATTCAACTACTTCCTGTCCCATGATTCCGGCAATTACTTTGCCTACTGCTTCTCCGCCTACCGGACAGGCATTGACCGGTGCTTCGCCTTTTGCGATTGCAGCAGCAAGACCATCACATCCAGGATAACCGCAGCCACCACAGTTGTTTCCAGGAAGTGCTTCGCGGACTGCAACTTCACGTTCATCTGTTTCGACAGCAAATTTTTTGCCGGCAATACTCAGGAAAATACCAATAAAGAGACCGACAGCTGCAACAACTACGGTTGCTGTAATAATTGCTCCAATATTCATAATGTCGCCTCCTTAAATTAATCCTGAAAATCCGAAGAATGCAATTGCCATCAGACCTGCTGTAAGAAGTACAGTAGGGAATCCTTTGAAAGCATCCGGAATATCATTGTACTGAATTTTTTCACGGATACCAGCCATCAGTGTAATAGAAATCGTGAAACCTACTGCTGTGGCAAATCCGTTGATCGTACCCTGAAAAATATTGTATTCATCCTGCACATTTGTGAGTGCAACACCAAGAACTGCACAGTTTGTTGTGATCAGAGGAAGGTATACACCAAGTGCCTGATACAGGGAAGGAACACATTTTTTAAGAAACATTTCTACAAACTGAACCAGTGCTGCAATGATCAGGATAAATACGATTGTCTGTAAATATTCCATGCCTGAAGGAACAAGGATAAATTTGTAGATCAGTCCTGTAACAAAGGATGATAATGTAATAACGAATACAAGAGCACCGCCCATACCGACTGCTGTCTCCGTCTTTTTGGAAACACCAAAGAAAGGGCAGAGACCAAGGAACTGGCTCAGTACTACGTTATGGACAATGGCAGAGCTGACAAGGATAATTAATAATTCTTTCATGCCTGTTTGCCTCCTTTACACATAGTATTGCTGCAGGAATCACAGCCTGAGCAGCAATTGCATCCTTCACTCGGGTCTATTCCGCGTTTGGCAGCACCGATTTTGAACTTATTCTGAAGTGCTGCAAGCATTGCAAGGACAAAGAATGCACCAGGAGCAAGGATAAAGATTGTGATCGGTTCGTAGCCCATCTTGCCGTCAGCAGCAAGTGGAAGAATCTGCTGTCCGAAGAGCTGACCTGCGCCAAGCAGTTCACGGACTGCACCGATACAGGTGATACTTAAAGTAAAACCAAGGCCCATTCCGATACCATCAAAGAGAGACGGGATTGGTGGATTTTTGGAAGCATATGCTTCTGCACGACCAAGGATGATACAGTTTACTACGATCAGAGGAATGTAAATACCAAGTGCGGAATACAGGCTTGGTATAAATCCTTGTAAAAGCATCTGTACGATGGTAACGAAGGATGCTACGACTACGATAAATGCAGGCATACGTACGCCGTCCGGGATGAATTTTCTCAGAAGAGAAATCATCAGGTTGGACATTGCAAGGACAACTGTAGTTGTCAGCCCCATTCCAATACCATTAATAGCAGATGTTGTAACAGCCAGTGTAGGACACATACCCAGCACCAGCACGAAAGTCGGATTTTCTTTAATAATACCGTTTACAAGACGTTCAGCAGGTGTGTTTGCTTTCATGACTCTGCCCCTCCTTCCACATACCGAAATGCACAAAGTCCGGCATTGACACCGTTTGTCATGGCATTTGTTGTAATGGTTGCACCGCTGATGGCATCAATTTGGTCATCAGATGTGGAACCTGTTTTTGTGTATGTAAATTTTTCTACGTTTTTGTTTTTAAACTGATCTTTGAAGCTGTCAGTAGTTGCTTTCATACCAAGGCCGGCAGTTTCACTGATAGATAAAATGGAGATACCATTCAGGGTTCCGTCATTTTGAACACCCATTGCAAACTGGATGTCTCCACCGTAACCTTCGGAATCAGTGACTGTGAAAGCATATCCAAGCGTTTCGCCGGAAGCATCTTCTGCTACCATAATTTCATCAATTGTCTGTGCTGTGAAACCATTATCATTAAGGTAAGCAACAAGATCTTCGGCCTGATTGGTGTCATCGAGTGAATACTCACTGAAACTGGAAGCATCTTCAAAAACAGCTTTATATGCTTCTTCTTTGGATTTTTCGGCCTGTGTGGCAATCGGACCAGCTGTGATATCCTGAACTACGCCAAGCGCAAGACCTGCAACCAGAGTGATCACTGTGATGGAAATGGTGTTTTTTAAGATTGTATTCATGCTTTTTTACCTCCTTTTCCAAAGGCAACCGGTTTGGTTACTTTTTCAATGATCGGAACCAGAAGGTTGCAGAAAATGATTGCGTAGGAAACACCTTCTGCTGATCCACCGAAGAGACGGAAAATTGCAGTCAGAATACCGAGACAACATCCATAAATAAGCTGCCCGTTAGGAGTGATTGGTGTGGTAACGTAATCTGTTGCCATAAACCATGCACCCAGCATCAGACCACCGCCAAACAGATGACTGAGCAGATAATTGCCATCAAATCCCATTCCTGAACCAAGCATATAAAAAATTACAAATACAGTAAAGCTTCCGATATATGTAAGTGGTACTTTAAGGTCAATAACCTTGAATGCAAGAAGAATTACTGCACCAATCAGGATTGCAAGTGCGGAGGTTTCACCAATGGTTCCCTGAATATTACCGATAAAGAGATCTTTTACCGGAATTGAAGATGCTGCTACAAATCCCTGTTTTTTCAATGCTGCCAGAGGGGTTGCGCCTGTTACGGTATCCAGAACTCCACGATAGCTGTCAGATACGGAAAAATCTGTCATTTTCGCAGCAAAAGAAATCATAAGGAAACATCTTCCGGCAAGTGCCGGGTTCATAAAGTTCTGACCGAGTCCGCCAAAAAGTTGTTTTACGACAATGATAGCGAATGCACTGCCCAGAACTGGCATCCACAGTGGAATCTGCGGAGGCATATTCAGCGCGAGCAAAAGGCCTGTTACCACTGCACTGAAATCAGTAATTGTATTTTTTTTGTGCATGAGTCTGTCATACAGCCATTCAAAAAACACACTGGAAATCACTGTTACGAGCACTACAAGGAGTGCATGAAAGCCGAAATTCCAGATACCGAATAAGGTAGCAGGAAGCAACGCGATCACAACGAGCTGCATGATCCGGCTGGTTGTCATTTTGTCCCTGACATGGGGATTAGATGATACATTATACATTTCTTCCATTTCTTTTCCTCCCCTTATTTCTTCCTGCGGCTGGCAAGAACCATTTTACGCATGGACTTGATACTCTGTGTAAGCGGTCTCTTTGCAGGACAGATATAACTGCAGCATCCGCATTCGCAGCATTCCATACCGTCTAATGCTTCAAAGCCTGCCATATCACCACGTTCTGCCAGTTTGGCAAGACGTGCAGGAAGAACGTGGCCTGGACAGACGCTCACACAGCGTCCGCAGTTGATGCAGGCGGTCTGTATTTCCTGGGCTTCAGATACGGCATCATGTTCAAGGAACAGGAATGCAGAAGTTGTTTTTGTGCACGGTACGTGAAGATCATATAATGCAAATCCCATCATAGGACCACCGGAAATTGCTTTTGCAATCTTGCCTTTCAGTCCACCAGCGGCATCTACCAGTTCAGACATGTCAGTACCTGCAAGAACAAGAAGGTTCTTTGGTTCTTTGATGCCATCACCGGTAACGGTAACTACACGACTGTTGACCGGTCTGCCGAGAATAACTGCTTTGTATACGGAAATTACAGTCTCTACATTGTCAACGACACATCCTACATCAGCAGGAAGCATTGAAGAATTGATCTCACGTCCGGTTGCAGCATAGATCAGAGTACGCTCACCACCCTGTGGATATTTGGTCATCATTTCTTTTACTTCGATACGATCGATATCTTTGACCAGTTCTTTCATTTTGGCGATACAGTCTGGTTTGTTGTCCTCGATACAGATGTATCCTTTTGCAGAATCAAAAAGAGTCAGAATGACCTGAAGACCTTTTACAACTTTTTCCGGTTCTTCGATCATACGGCGATAGTCGCTTGTGATATAAGGTTCGCATTCAGCACCGTTTACAAGAATATATTCAATCTTGGAAGGATCCTTTGGCGCAAGTTTTACATGGGTTGGAAATCCTGCTCCACCCATACCTACTACCCCGCCCTCTTTGATACGGTTCAGGATTTCTTCTTTTGTAAGGTCTTCCAGGCGGGCTTCCTGAAATTCGGTTTCCTGGTACTGCTGGTCATTTTCGATAACAATACAGTCAACCATAGAACCGGTAGCGTTCAGCCTTTTTTCGATACCCTTAACGGTACCGGAAACAGATGCATGAAGCGGTACAGAAACAAATCCGCCTGCATCGGCAATCTTCTGTCCTGCAAGAACTGTGTCACCTTTTTTTACGCAGGGAACAGATGGTGCTCCGATGTGCTGAGAGAGTGGATAAACCAGATCTCCTTTTGGGAGATACTTCTCAATCGGATGGTCTTTGGATAGTTCCTTACCTTCGTAAGGATGGATTCCGCCCCTAAAGGTCAGTTTTCCCATATATTTTTCCTCCTTATTTTATAAGCATCAGTGCTGCTTATATTCTTTTTCTTTTTCATGATACGTACAATAAAAACAGTGTTTTTTATTTACGCATGCGACCGTCCGGTTACTGCATGCTTTGTTTATATTAACAGTAACTCTGCTTATACTATACCTCTTTTTAGCAAAAAATTCACTACCAAATTTTCAAAATATTGTGTATAATTAAATACAATCATGAAAGGGAGAAATGATGATGATTGTTAAAAAAATACCTATTTTACAAGGGTTTCCGGCACTTGAAACCGTTAAATATTTATCGAATACAAAAAATGAATTGTCAGAATATAATCCGATTTTTTACGATATTGAGACAACTGGATTATCAAGATATACTGCATTTGTGTATCTGATCGGTGCAGTCAGATTCGAAGAAAATCAATGGATGCTTTATCAGTGGATGGGGGAAGATGAAAACGAGGAGGTTCTTGTTTTACAGGAATTTGCAAGTTTTTTGACAAATGCTGATTGTACGATTCAGTATAATGGAAATCGATTTGACCAGCCTTTTCTGGAAGAACGTTATCGAAAACACAAAATGGATACTCCATTTAAAGAAATTTTATCCCTTGATCTATATCAGTTGTTAAAACCATGTCAGAGTTTGTTTAAACTGAGCAAAATGAAACAGTCGGATTTGGAAAATTTTGTCGGAATACATAACAGAAAGTACTGCGACGGTGGACAATGTATTCGATTATATAAAACTTTTATGAAGAAAAAAGATCCGGAAGCAGCAAATATCGTGATGGGACATAATGAAGAAGATTTGTTGGGACTTGGGACAATTTTTTCATTACTTGCATACAAAAAACTTTATGATGGAGAATATCATCCGAAACAATGCGTGATTTTAGAGCAGGAATTAAAGATTGTCATAGAACTTTCTGCTGCTGCTCCGGTGAATGTATCTTGTGGAAATTCAGATTTTTATCTGAGTGTAAATGGATACGAAGCAAGAATGCTGGTACACCTTAAAGAAGGTAAACTCCGTCAATATTACAGAAATTATAAAGATTATGAGTTTATTCCGGGAGAAGACACTGCAATGCCAAAGTCCATTACCAGATATATGGATAAAAGCCTTAAAATCGCGACAACTCCTCAAACTTGCTATACCTGGTTTAATTGCGATGAGGATTTTTTGAATAATGAAAAGAAACAGATGCAATATCTGACACATACACTTCCGTTTTTTCTGGATAATCTGAATAAATAGAACATGATATCTGAGAGACAGATAGGCTTAAAACATATTAGAGCAAAAAAGACCTGACAGTTTAATGCCAGGTCTTTTAATATTCTGAAATTATTCTTCTGTAGCTTCTTCAGCTGCCGGAGCTTCCAGAGCTTTCATGCTAAGGCTGATCTTCTTGTCATCTCCGTTGAAATCAACAACTTTAGCCTGAATTTCCTGTCCGATAGAAAGTACATCAGATGGTTTAGCAACGTGCTCTTTGGAAATCTGGGATACATGAAGAAGTGCATCAATTCCAGGTGCAAGTTCAACAAAAGCACCAAAGTCTGTCATACGTGCAACTTTACCAGTTACTACGTTACCTACAGCAAAATCTTCTGCTGCAGAAAGCCATGGATTCTCTTCTGGGAATTTCATGGAAAGAGCAATCTTATCTCCATTGATCTCTTTGATCAGAACTTTAACTTCATCACCTACATTGAAGACCTTTTTCGGGTTTTCAACTCTGCCCCAAGACATCTCGGAGATATGAAGAAGTCCATCTGCTCCACCAAGATCGATGAAAGCACCAAAATCTGTAACATTTTTAACGGTACCTGTTACAGTATCGCCAACATGGATTTTCTCCATAAGTTCTTTCTGTTTCTCTGCTTTTTCAGCAAGAAGAAGCTGTTTACGGTTACCAATGATACGTCTTCTTCTTGGATTGAATTCAGTGATAACGAATTCGATTTCTTTATCTGCATATTTTGAAAGATCTTTTTCGTATGTGTCGGAAACAAGGCTTGCAGGAATAAATACTCTAGCCTCTTCTACATTTACACAAAGACCACCGTCAAGTACCTGTGTTACAGGAGCTTTCAGCACTTCCTGAGATTCGAAAGCAGCCTCCAGACGTTTGTTGCCTTTTTCTGCAGCAAGTCTCTTGTAAGTCAGGATAACCTGTCCTTCACCGTCATTGACTTTCAGCACTTTTGCTTCCATGCTGTCGCCAACATGAACTGCATCTGTGAGTACAAGTGAAGCATCATTGGAATATTCACTCTTGGTGATAATACCGTCTGCTTTATAACCGATATTCAGGATGATCTCATCATCTTTTACATCAATGACTGTACCCTGTACGATCTCTCCATTTCTGATTGTTTTTACGGAATCCTCCAGCATCTGTTCAAAACTCAATTCTGACATGTTCTTGAACCTCCTCAATAATTTTCTTTGGGGTGGATGCCCCTGCTGTGATACCTACATAACTACTGTGATGGAACATTTCAGAATCCAAGTCTACAGGTGTTTGTATATAGTAAGTATTTCCACATTCCTCTTTGCATATTTCAAACAGCTTTTGAGTATTGGAACTATGTCTGCCGCCAATGACAAGCATAGTGTCTACCTCTCCGGCTATGTTTTGCGCTTCTTTCTGCCGTTCTTCAGTAGCATTACAAATAGTGTTTAAAATATCGCCCATATTTAAAACACTATTATCATACCTCTTTTTGCAGAGAATTTCAACTAATTCTTTAAATTTGTTGTAATTAAATGTCGTCTGTGATACAACGCATATATCTTTTCCATTTGGGGGTGTAAACTGCTCAGTATCTTTTCTGCCCTTCAAAACAGTGTAAGAACCCTGACACCAGCCGCAGATTCCTTTGACTTCAGGATGATCAGGATCGCCAAAAATAACAACGTGTTTTCCTGCATGACTCTGTTTTTCTACAATGCGGTGTATTTTCAGCACGAAAGGACAGGTGACATCTACATAGTTCAGATGATTCTCTTTTAATTCCTGATAGATTGCCTTACCAACACCGTGGGAACGAATGACAACAGTTCCTTCTGTAAGAGATGCCAGGTCTTTTTCTTCAATTACCTGTACTCCTTTGGCAGCAAGATCAGTAACCACTTCTTCGTTATGGATGATCGGCCCCAATGTATAAATAGGATGAGTGCCTTCTTCAATCAACTGATAAACTTTATCTACTGCACGTTTTACACCAAAGCAGAATCCGGCGGTTTCGGCAACTTTAACTTTCATGAGAAGCTCCTTCTTCTGTTCTGGCTCTGAAGATTTCAAGAATACGGTCAACGACCTGTTCTATCGTAAGATCAGAAGAATCCACAAGTACTGCATCTTCGGCCTGTCGAAGAGGGGAAATTTCACGATTCATATCACGCTGGTCACGCTCTTCAATATCCTTCTGGATATTATCCAGATCACAGACAGTACCTTTTTCCTGAAGTTCCAGATAACGTCTTTTGGCGCGGGTAAGAGAACTTGCAGTAAGGTAGATTTTTACATCGGCATCAGGAAGGATTGTTGTGCCAATATCACGCCCATCCATAACTACACTCATATCTTTTGCAAGTTTGCGCTGAAGACTGAGCAGTTTTTCGCGGACACGCGGCACGGCAGAACTTACAGACGCCATATTTCCAACTTCTTCTGTGCGAAGATAGGCATTTACATTTTCTCCATTCAAAAGGACAATCTGTTCACCGTTCTGATATTCAATAGAGATTTCAGCATTCTGGCAAACTTCGCCGATCTGTTCTGTGTTGGTTCGGTCTACATTTTTATGGAGAAGGTAAAGTGCCATGGCACGATACATTGCTCCTGTATCGACATAAATAAATGATAATTCTTTGGCTACACGTCTTGCGATCGTGCTTTTACCGGCACCCGCCGGTCCATCAATTGCAATATTGTAGATCATTATATATCCTCCTCTTTATTCCGACATACATCTGTTGCTGCGAGATATGCGGTTGACCATGCAATCTGAAGATTGTATCCACCGGTCACAGCATCAAGGTCGAGTACTTCTCCAATAAAATACAGATTTTTTATAAGTTTTGATTCCATGCTTCCGGGTTGGATATCTTTTACGGATACACCACCCCGGGTAATAACTGCTTCAGAAAAACCGCCAAGTCCTGTAATGGTAAATGGAAAGGCCTTTACCAGAGAACCGAATGCAAGACGGGACTCTCGTGAAATATCATGAATGATTTTATCGCCCGAAATCGGTCCGATGCCGATAATCACAGGAGTCAGCGAAGATGGAAAAAGCACACCAATCACATTTTTGAACTGTTTATTCTGAGCAGTGGAAAATTCCCGGAGAATGCGATCATCCAACTGTTCGTGGGATAAAGCAGGTTTGAGGTCAAGAAAGGCGTTCAGTTCTTCTCCCTTCTGGAGAAACTTTCCTATTTTGGCACTGGCAGACAAAACCAGGGGGCCGGTGATACCAAAATGAGTGAACATCATTTCACCAAAATCCTGATAAACAGTTTTTTTGCCTCGTTTAATCGTCAGTTCTACATTTCGCAGAGAGAGTCCCTTCATGAGAGGAATGTAATCTTCTCTGGTTGTAAGTGGAACGAGAGACGGAATACATTCGGTGACTTTATGGCCTGTTTCGGTAGCAAAGCGATATCCATCTCCGGTAGAACCGGTTGTCGGATAAGACAGTCCTCCGGTAGCAACGATTACAGAATCAGAGGTGTATACAGTATGATCTTTTAACTTTACACCGCTTGCTATACCATTTTCTGTTAGGATTTCTAAAACCTCACAATGAAGCCGAATCTGTACATGATATTTTTTCATCAGTCTTTCAAGACCATGAATGATATCAGAGGAGTGGTCTGATACCGGAAAAACACGGTTGCCACGCTCTGTCTTAAGTGGAACACCGGCTTCTTCCAGCAGATGCATCATATCCTGACTCGTGAAAGAATAAAATGCACTGTAAAGAAATTTTGGATTGCTCATAACTGCCTGAAGAAGTTCTTCCGGATCACAGTTATTTGTAACATTACAGCGTCCCTTGCCTGTAATATATACTTTCTTTCCGAGTTTTTCATTCTTTTCGAATAATAAGACTTCACAACCATTTCGTGCTGCAATGACAGAAGCAAGCATTCCCGCAGCTCCGCCACCGACAATAATCACTTTGTTCATAGGTTCCCTTTCTGCAAAGCAGGCCCGCCAGATAATCTGACAGGCCTGCACCTTTGTTTTATACCGGATATGCTCCGTTCTTTGTATCTGCTGCTTTTTCGTCTACTTTTTTCTCCTGTGCCTGACGGTATTTGAAGAAATCAGTAGCTACCTGAGGGAACAGTGCATAGGACAGAACGTCCTCATCCTGCTCTTTGTATGGAGCAACTTCTTTTTCAAGTTTGTCCATTTCGTTTTCAAGCAGGTCTGCTGGACGACAGGTGATCGGTTTAGCATCGCCGATACACTTCTTCTGTACTTCCTGGTTGAAAGGTTTTACAGTTGCACCGTATTTTCCTAACAGGATATCTTTTGTTTCTTTTGTAACCATCTTGTATCTTTCGCCCATAAGAACATTGAATACAGCCTGTGTACCAACAATCTGGGAAGATGGTGTAACGAGCGGCGGCTCACCGAGGTCTTTACGAACCTTCGGAACTTCTTCAAGAACATCGTAGAACTTATCTTCTGCGTGCTGTTCTTTCAGCTGAGATGTCAGGTTGGAAAGCATTCCGCCTGGTACCTGATACAGAAGAGTCTTGATGTTAACACCAAGGTTCTTAGGATTAAGAAGTCCGCTGTCAAGAGCTTCGTCACGGATCGGACGGAAGTAATCAGCAATCTCAGCCAGGAGTTTCTGATCAAATCCAGTATCATATGGTGTGCCTTTGAAGGTTTCTACCATAACCTCTGTTGCCGGCTGGGAAGTTCCCAGAGCAAATGGAGACATTGCAGTATCAATAATATCAACACCTGCTTCTACTGCTTTCAGGTATGTCATAGAAGCAACACCGGAAGTATAGTGAGTATGGAGGTCGATCGGAATGCTGACAGCATCTTTCAGTGCTCCAACAAGCTCAGTTGCTTTATATGGAAGAAGCAGACCGGCCATATCTTTGATACAGATGGAATCTGCACCCATCTCTTCGATACGTTTTGCAATATTTACCCAGTACTCAAGAGTGTATGCATCACCTAATGTGTAAGAAAGAGCAACCTGTGCATGTGCTTTTTCTTTGTTGGCAGCTTTTACTGCTGTCTGAAGGTTACGCATATCGTTAAGGCAGTCAAAAATACGGATAATGTCGATTCCGTTAGCAGCAGATTTCTGTACGAAGTATTCTACTACGTCATCTGCGTATGGACGATATCCAAGGATATTCTGTCCACGGAACAGCATCTGAAGTTTTGTGTTTTTGAAACCGTCACGTAATTTACGGAGTCTTTCCCATGGGTCTTCTTTCAGGAAACGAAGGGAAGCATCGAAAGTAGCTCCACCCCAGCACTCTACTGCGTGGTAGCCGACTTTGTCCATTTTATCAACGATCGGGAGCATCTGTTCTGTGGTAAGTCTTGTTGCAATCAGAGACTGATGAGCATCACGGAGAACAGTTTCCACGATTTTTACAGGTTTTTTTTCTAATTCAGCCATATTAATTCTCCTTGTATTTTTTATAAGGAAGTTCGATTCACCAGGTGAAATTAAACTCCGAAGATAGCCATGAATGTTCCAGCTGCAACAGCTGTTCCGATTACACCGGCTACGTTAGGTCCCATTGCATGCATCAGCAGGAAGTTTGTAGGATCTGCTTCTGCACCGACCTTCTGGGAAACTCGCGCTGCCATAGGAACGGCAGATACACCTGCGGAACCGATCAGAGGATTGATCTTTCCACCGGAGAGTTTGCACATCAGTTTACCAAGCATACATCCGCCGAATGTACCGAATGCAAATGCGACAAGTCCGAGAACAACGATTTTCAGAGTATCAACATTAAGGAATGCTTCTGCACTTGTAGAAGCACCTACAGATGTACCAAGCAGGATAACTACGATGTACATCAGGGCATTGGATGCAGTTTCTGTCAGCTGTTTAACGACACCTGATTCACGGAACAGGTTACCGAGCATCAGCATACCTACCAGCGGAGCTGTTGTAGGAAGAAGTAAGCATACAACGATTGTGATAACGATCGGGAAAAGAATCTTTTCCAGTTTACTTACCGGACGGAGCTGATCCATTTTGATCTTACGTTCTTTTTCAGTCGTACAGAGTTTCATGATTGGCGGCTGAATGATCGGAACCAGAGACATATAGGAATATGCCGCCACTGCAATCGGTCCCATTAAAGTAGTCTGTCCAAGTTTTCCAGCAAGGAAAATAGAGGTAGGGCCATCTGCTCCACCGATGATGGAAATGGCTGCTGCTGCTTTTCCGTTGAATCCAAGAAAGATTGCAAGGAAATATGCAACATAGATACCAAGCTGTGCAGCTGCTCCAAGAAGGAAACTCTTCGGATTGGCAATCAGCGGACCAAAGTCTGTCATCGCACCAACGCCCATGAAGATCAGGGATGGAAGAATACTCCATTCATCAAGCAGATAGAAGTAATGCAGAAGACCACCAACACCGTTGGACATGTCTTCCGGATTTGCCATAATGTCCGGGTAGATATTTACCAGAAGCATACCAAAAGCAATCGGAACCAGAAGAAGCGGTTCAAATCCTTTTTTGATAGCAAGGAATAAGAATACACACGCCACCGCGATCATCAGATAGTTTCCCCATGTAAGATTAAAGAATGCTGTCTGATGGATCAGGTTGGACAAGGTTTCTGTTACATAAGACATTTGATTACCTCCCGTCCTAGTTCATTGTAGCCAGAGTATCTCCGTTTTCTACGGATGCACCTTCGGATGTATCGATGCTGGCTACTGTACCATCCTGCGGAGCAACTACCGGGATCTCCATTTTCATGGATTCCAGGATAATGATGTTGTCACCGGCTTTTACTGCCTGTCCTACAGAAGCAACAACTTTGAGAACCTTACCTGGTACAGAAGCGCTAACTTTAACAGCGCCTGCGCCTGCTGCCGGAGCTGCTGCTTTTGGAGCTGCTGCCGGAGCCGCTTTCGGAGCTGCAACCGGTGCTGCTGTTGGAGCGGAAACGCTTCCTGTTTCTTCTACAGTAACTTCATATGCTGTTCCGTTTACAGTGATTGTATAACTTTTCATTTTAAATCCTCCTAATGGTCAATTACCTTTTTTTACGATTGATTTTGCGGATGGAACGAACAACAAATCCGTCTGTTGAAGTTCCTTCGGATGCTGCGATAGCTGCTGCGATTACAGCAATCAGCTCGGAATTGTCAGCTTCCTGTACAGGAGCTGCGGCAACCGGAGCCGGTGTCGGTGCAGAAGCTGCTTCTTCTGCTGCTTTTTTCTTTGCTTTTGCTTCCTGTGCTCCGGAACCAGGAATGAACTGGAACAGAGAGATCAGGAAGATCAGCATGATAAGAATTACGAATACAGTTCCGAGTCCCATTATAGTATTCAGTGCTGCATTTTTCATGGTTGTAGCAAAGGAATATTTCACATCTACTGACAGCGAAGTCGGAGTAAGATTTTTGTCGAATACATAAATGAATTCAGCATCTTCTTTTTCGAATTCAACAGGTACAGTTGCTGTATATTCATCATTGGAATATTCAATTTCAGCAGATCCGGCTTTTTTCAGATCACCGAGTTCTTCTCTTGCACTATCCCATGCTGTCATGGCATTTTCAGTGAAAGCATCTCCGGATTCCATATATGCTGCAATCTCATCTTCTGTCAGCGGAATGATCGTATTGGTCAGCCCTTCGGCAGTTGTTTCGATCGTTGTCTTTGTCTGCTCATCAATTTCACCGTCTGCCAAAACCAGTGATGCACCGGAGAATGTAATAGATGCGGCGCATACAATTGCTGTAAAGACGGAGGAAGCTTTTTTTAACATCTGATTCATATGCTCACCTCACTTAGACTGTGCCATGTTTTTGGATGGACGGTCTTCTCTCTTTGTGAAAAGCATTTCAAAAGCTCCGATTACATATTTACGTGTATCAGCTGGAGCAATCACAGTATCAACATATCCTCTTGCTGCTGCGGATTCTACATTGGACTGGAGTTCTCTGTATACAGCTGCTTTTTCATTAAGAACTGCAGCTTCTTCACCAGGATACATGATCTTGGCTGCAAGAGAGGCATCCATCATACCGATTTCTGCATTATCCCATGCGTATACAAGATCCGCACCTACGGATTTGCTGTTCATTGCAACGTAAGCAGTTCCATATGCTTTACCGATTACAACGTTTACCTCGGAACAGTTGCATCTGCAAATGCATGGATCATTTCTCCAACTGCTTTGGCAATCATTTTTTCACTGCAGAGAGTTGCTTTGAATCCGGTTACATTGGTAAGTGTCAGAACCGGGATATCGAATGCGTCACAGAATTTAACGAAGCCAGCTGCTTTTCTTGCACCTCTTGCAGAAATAGTACCATCGAATTCTTCAGCTTTATTTCCCTCAGCATCATATACTTCTGTTCTGTTGGCTACAGCACCGACAGTAGCTCCGTTCAGACGCAGGAAACCAGTCACAATATCTTTGCCGTAATCTTTCTTTGTTTCGAAGAAAATGCCGTTGTCAGCGATTCTGGAAAGTGCGATGGATGTATCGCCTGCACATGCTGTGATATCGTCACAGGTGCGGTTCAGATCATCTGTACATTCTACGAAGGAATCATTATCTTCAAAATTAGAAGGAAGAAGTCCGATCAACTGACGGATCTGTCCAAGAATTTCTTCTTCGGAGCCTGTTCCGTCTACAAGACCTGTTTCCTCGCTCTGGAATGCAGCAGCTGATGTATCGCATTTTTCTGTGTAATTGCCATCCAGTGCATTCGGGCTGTTTACGAACATTTTGCCTTTTTGGGATTCAATAAATGTGAAATCTGTCAGAGCCGGAATAATTGCCATTCCACCACCGCATGTACCGAATACAGCTGTAATCTGTGGAATCATTCCGGAAGCCAGTGTCTGTTTCAGATAGATGGATCCAAATGCTTCAAGAGCATCAGTAGCCTCCTGAAGACGCATACCTGCACAGTCAACAAGACCGATCACAGGAGCTCCAGTCTTCATTGCAAGGTCATACAGAGCGGTAATCTTTCTGGCATGCATTTCACCAACAGTTCCGTTTAATACGGAAGCATCCTGGCTGTATACATATACAAGATTTCCGTCGATCACACCATATCCGGTGATAACACCGTCTGAAGGCGCTTTTGTTTCAGTTAAATTGAAATCTGTGGATCTGGCTGTTACGCTTTTTCCGATTTCAACAAAACTGTTTGCGTCAAGCAAAGAAGTGTTCTTGTGCCTGCTAAGCTTTGTGTTGCATTACTCATTCTTTCTTGCCCTCCATTTTATAAAATTTTAAATATAACCAAAATTTTAGCCGATTGTAATTGTAACCTGTTTTCAATATTTTTTCAATAGATTTCCTGTTTTTTTGTTAAAAGTTTAACCCCCATGTCGTTTTTTTTACAGTAGGGTTCTGATATGTCGATATGTTATTGGAATATTACAGAGTAATTTCCTAAAACGCAAAAACTTCTCCCGCAACAGGAGAAGTCAGGTCTGTTAATGAAAAAAATTCTTAAATACAAGCTCTGCGCAATGGGTGAATGTATTTTTCTGAATGTTTTCTGTTGCCAATATTGGACAGGAAAAAAAATTGTTATCATTAAGAAGATAAATGATCTGTCCAATCTGTTCGCCTCTTCTGACAGGAGCACTTAGATGTTCTTTTAAACGGATCTGATATTGCAGCCGGTCATCTGAGCCAATCAGAATCTGTCTGTTTTTTTCGTTATCCGAAACAGAAATATGACCTCCTGTATATACAGAACTTCCTGCACCGAAATCATTCAGAATACCATTTTCAACGGGAATATAGGAAAGCTCCGGCTCTTGCCAGAAACTCCGGTATTCATAGTTGCTGTTTCCATAATTAAGAAGTTCCAAAGTATCATGCCATTTGTAGTTTTTATGGTCAGGCCAGCCGGCACCAAGAAGGGCAATGATAAAAGTTTTGTTATCTTTCTGACAGGCACAAACATAACAATATCCGGCATCACCGGTATATCCGGTTTTCCCGGCAAGTACACCGTCCGTCATATGAAGTAGTGCATTGGTGTTATGGACCGAAAAGTGTCGTTTTTTACTTAAATCAGAAAAAGAATACTCTTCTGTCTGTGTAATCTTCAGAAAGACATCATTGTGGATTGCATAACGCATGATCAGAGCCAGATCTTCTGCAGTTGTGTGATGTGTTCCACCAGAATTTTCTGCATCCAGTCCATTCGGAGTGACAAAGTGTGTGTTTTTACATCCGATTTCTTTTGCCTTTGCATTCATCATAGCTGAAAAATTATCTACAGATCCACCGATACATTCAGCAATCGCAACGGCAGAATCATTATGACTCTGCAACATCAGGGAATAAAGAAGGTCTTCCAGATAATATTGTTCTCCGATTGAAAGACCAAGGCGTACTTCCGGTTGACTGACAGCATTTGCAGAAACTTTGACATAGTCATCGCCCTTTCCGTTTTCAAGAGCAAGAATGCAGGTCATTACTTTGGTAGTGCTCGCGTTCGGACGAGGCGTATTACCTGATTTCTGATAGAGAACTCGTCCGGAATCACCATCCATCAATACTGCTGACAATGCATAAAGATTACCGGGAGACTTTTCTGATGCAAATACAGACCAACCGGGTGTCAGTAAAATTATGATCAATGAAAAGATAAAAATATTTTGTCTGCTATTCATAGTCCCTCCTTAATTCATATAGAACTATTTTATGCAGACAGAAAAGCAATCATTCCGATCATCCATTGTATGTCAGAAACCATCTTTCTGACAGAGGAAATTCTTTTTTTGACAATTGGAATAATTCCGTCAGTTCCTGAGGTGCCTGTGCAGAGCATGATCGTATAATCCGTGAAGTGTGTGTACAGGCACTGCACTTCCTGGAACCGGGTATTTTTCCATAAAATATTCCATCATTTCAGAAGAAAGTTTTTTTCCAGCAACTCGTGACAGGAACATCAGGAATTTTTTCCGGCGTCCATGATTATCGTATACAAGGCAGTTGGTAATCAGTTTTATCAACCTTAGAGAAGACATTATTTCCTTCGTCCGTATTCTGGGAATAGCTCTGTGAATCACTCGTGCATACGTAACGCGGGGAACAATGCCACAGGCCGGGTAATAATGATATGGATCTTTGTGAGTTTCAAGCATCAGCGTTCTGTCAAATTCTTTTTCAAGCAGGGTATGTGAGATGACATTGCGTTCAGCCATCTCGTAAACGAATGGATGACAGGCACTGTCAAGAAGATAGTGACATCCAAATCCGAGCAGATAAGCAAGTAATTTTTCGTCATGAGTTGTTCTTACGAGTGTCATTCCTCTTTCAAAGAATGGTGCTGCACATTCTCTGTGCATGGCGATACCGGTTTCCGTAACTTTAGGTTTTAGCATATCATAGAAGAGAATATCCGGTCCATGAAGACCAATTCGATATAGGTTTGTATTTCTGCGAATCACTTTCTGAATTTCGGCAGGAAGTTTTGCATATATTTTTTTACCAAACAGATCATGTGCATAAGTAGTTGGCATCCGGGGCACCTCACTTTCCTAAATATCTAGCTTCAACTGAATCTCCTCTTCAGCTTCTGCTTTAAAATCTTCCAGACGCACCGGATCAACAGAAGGCAGCTCTTCGAGGCCCTGAACACCAAAGCATCGGAGAAATTCTTCTGTTGTTCCAAAAAGAATCGGGCGACCCGGAGCGTCCAAACGTCCCAGCTCTCTGACAAGTTCATATTCTACTAATTTATTGATGGCGTGGTCACATTTGACGCCTCGAATTTTTTCGATTTCTGCTTTGGTTACCGGCTGTTTATATGCAATGATGGAAAGCGTTTCCAGCATAACATCTGTAAGTGCCGGCTTTTTGGGATGCATCGCAAGCCGGATAAGACATTCATAGTATTCTTTTTTGCTGCAAAGCTGATAAGACTGTTCCAGTTCAATGATCTGGATACCACGATCTTTTTTCTGGTATTTGTCCATCATATTTTGAATGATCTTACGAGTGGTTTCTTTATCCTGTTGAATAGCATCTGCAATCTGCGACAGTTCTACCGATTCACCCATTGTAAACAAAATTGCTTCAATTGCAGCTTCTAATTTTTTTATTTCCATATATAATTTCCTCAGGTTTTATATTTCGTTACGGAATTATCATTATTCATCTGCGAATTCTGTCAAATGTGTCCAGGTTTCCGGATCCTGTGTGACATCGACCTGAATATCATCAAACAGCTCGTCCTGTTGTACATGAATATAGCCCATTTTCATTAACTCCAGGATAGATAGAAAGGTTACGATAACCTGAACTCTGGATGACTGGCTGGTGAGTAGCTGACGAAAACTGAATTTCCGGTGTTCGGCTGCATAGCTTTTCATTGCCAGCATTTTGTCAGAAAGACTGACTTCTTCTTTTTCAATTGTTCCAAATTTGCTTCGGATCGGATCAATCTTTGACTCCTGCTTTTTCAGGATAGACTGATAGATATTGTTGAGTTTCTCCAGAGTCAGTCCGGCGAGAAGTTCTGCCGGATCAACCGGTTCACGATATTTCAATACTTCATCAGGAATGCTGGGGTTTTTATAAAAAACGCCGGCAGCATTATCCATGTAATCCTTCAGTTCATAGGACATGTATTTATACATTTTGTATTCCAGAAGTTTCTGTACAAGTTCCTCGCGGGGATCTTCTTCTTCGCCCTCTTCATTTACTTCTTTTGGAAGTAGCATCTTACATTTGATATCCAGAAGTGTGGCCGCCATGACCATGAATTCGCTCATTGTTCCCAAGTCTTCCTGCTCCATGGAATGCAGATATTCCATATACTGATCTGTGATCTCTACGATTGGAATATCGTAAATGTCTATTTTGTTTTTTTCAATCAGATGGAGAAGAAGGTCAAGAGGACCTTCGAATACATTAATTTTAACAGGTATTGCCATCTTCAGTGTTCCTTTACTGATTTTGTAGATTGGGGATACAGGTTTATAAGAACAAGTTCCCTTGGATTATGGATACGGACAGGAATGGTATGCTCGCCAAGACCGGCACTTACGATCATATGCTGCTTTCCTTTTTTAAATTCCCCACAACAGAATGGTGGAAAGAGCAGGTACTGAGGACAGGTGAGACCATGGTTTTGATCCAGACGCAAAACTCCTCCGTGATAATGCCCTGAAAGAATCAGATCAGCTCCCCAGGAAAAATAAGTATTTCCATATTTGGGATTATGTGCCAGTAATACATGAAATCCCGGTTGGGAAGGTGTACCGATCATCTCTTCCATTGCTGTCAGACTCAAAGCCGGTGAATTCGGTTTGTGATAATATTCGACTGGAAGTTCAAGTCCATGAAATACAAAATCATTTCCCTTCAACTGAACAGATGTATGTTCATTGTGAAGAAAACAAATGCCGGCAGATGTAAGCAGTTTTTCATAGTTTGAATAGAAAATCTCAGTCTCTGGATTGAGGAGCATTTTGTATTCGTGATTTCCAAGTGCATAAAAAACAGGAATCTGATCACAGATCCGGAGCAGCAGACCAGCTGCCGCTTCCAGAGTTTCTGTGTCTCTGCTTACAACCAGATCACCGCAGACCAGAACTGCATCAGGCTGACTGGCAATAATTGCTTTGTATAAAGTCTGGTGATTCTTTCCAAATACAAGGCCATGCAGATCTGCAAGAATGGCGAAAGTAACTTTTTGTTTGCCGGTAAGCCTGGTACTGGAAATGTTATAAGTACTTATCTTAAAACTTTTCATTATACTCCTTTGTAATACGGATTATTTGCCAAAGCCACAGTTTGGAAAAGTACAGACATCACAGTTCAGACAAAGTCCTCCCTCACCATATGATGCAATTTCATCTGCGCAAATCCGGTCATCGGCCATAATACGGGGAAGGATAAGATCGAATACAGTCCGTCTGGCATACATGACACAGCCTGGAAGACCAAGGATAGGAATGATTTTATCATTATTTTGGTAATAGGAAAGAAGAAGCATGGCACCAGGAAGAACCGGTGCTCCATATGTGACAACTTCTGCGCCGGTATCTTTGATAGCACCGGGGGTACGATCGTCAGGGTCTACACTCATTCCTCCGCTGCAGATCACCATATCGGCACCCTGGTCTATAAAGCTCAGAATATCTGAGGTAATCTGGCTGCGCTCATCCCCAGGCAGTGTCTGCCCCAAAATCTGACATGAGAATTCGTCAAGTTTTTCTTTCAAGACTGGAGTGAAAGTATCTTTGATCAGTCCTTTTTGTACTTCGCTTCCGGTCGTAATGATTCCAACTTTTTTAGAACGGTACGGAAGGATGGAAAAAATCGGTTTTGTTCCGGCCACTTTCTCTGCCTTATCCATTTTGGATTTTTCGATAACCAGAGGAATGATTCTCGTTCCGGCAATTTTATCTCCTTTTTTTACAGGAAAATCACCATGTCTGGAAGCAATCATCATTTCACCCAGGCTGTTGACTGCAAGCAATGCATCTCGGCGGATTTTGAGTACGCCATCACAGTCGGCAATCAATTCGATCTTTCCTTCTTTGATATCACTGCCGTGCATATGAATATCAGCGGATATACGGTAGAGAATTTCTGCCGCTTCATTTTCGTGAAGAATACCCTCTTGTTTTTCCCAAACATAAAGATGTTCTTTTCCGACGGAAAGAAGTGCCGGAATATCTTCTTCGCGAACGATGTGACCTTTTTTAAAGAGAACACCCTTTTTTTCATCCTTTATAATTTGTGTTATATCATGGCAAAGTACATGCCCGACAGCATCTTCTGTACGAATCTCTTTCATTGCATCCATCTCCTGTTCCTGCGAAATTCTGTCGAAATCACTCTGGAATTGCTGTTTATTTCGTCTACAGCAACCATTTGGATTTTATTATACCTCGAACAGAAGGAAATTGTCAAAATAATTGTTAACACCAGAAAGTACAGAGGGTATCTTTCAGACAATCGGTATATTTTCTGATTTTTATTGATTCAGAATATATGACCGGTATGCGACCAAGCTCCTTCTGACCGGAAAAATATATGATTTCTCCAGCCTTTTCTCCTTTTTTTACAGGGGCGTTCACAGAGGCAGGATGGATGTATTTTTTGTTCACTGTCGTAATCTTTGTTCCATCGGTACTTAAATAGCGAAAAGTTTTTCCATATTGAACAGCTGCCGATCTGTGAAGTCCTCTTTTTACAGGGATAGCAGGGAGTGACTCCGGAGTGCTATCTTCATAGATGCTGCATCTGGAAAATCCGTAATCCAGAAGAGCTGCGGCATCTTTTAATCTTGCTTTATAATCAGGAGCAGCCATTACCACAGATATCAGTTTCAGGCTATTTCTCTCTGCTGTTGCTGAGAGACAAAATCCTGCTTTACTAGTACTCCCCGTTTTGAGTCCTCTGCATCCGGGATAAGTCCGAATCAGTCGATTGGTATTGGTGAGTCCGAATTCTTTGATTCCCTGACTTGTTTCATGGATAATCGTTTCCATCCATATAGAAGAATAATCAAGAATTTCCGGATATTTTACGATGAGTTCCCGACTCATGATCGCAATATCATTTGCGGTTGTGTAATGCTCGTCAGAATCCGTCAGACCACAGCAGTCAATAAAGTGAGTATTTTTCATTCCCAGACGGTCAGCACGCAGGTTCATCTGTGCTACAAATTCCTGTTCTGAACCGGAGATAAACTCGGCCATTGCCATACTGGCATCATTACCTGAGGCAATGACGATACATTTTATAAGCGTTTCTACTGTCTGTATCTCTCCTTCTTCAAGAAAAACCTGTGATCCGCCCATGGATTTTGCATGTGCGCTTGTTGTGACTGGATCAGTCAGGGAAATGTCCCCAGCATGTAAATGGTCAAAAATAAGTATCAATGTCATAATCTTTGTGACACTTGCCGGACTTCTGCGAGTATCTTTATCCTTGGCATATACGAACTGTCCGGTTTCAGCCTCCATAAGAACAGCGCTGGGAGCAGAAAGTTCGGGACCGGATGTGGAATTTTCCTGTCCGGCATAGACAGAGATCATACAGATATGTAAAAGCAGAAAAAAGAAACATAACGGAAGGAGAAGATATTTTTTGCGGAGGATTTTGTTATTTCTCATAAAAATTTTCCTGTCAGGCACTTTAGTATTATTGTAGCGGACAATCATAAAAATATACCTAAGAAACATAAAAACAGTATCTTTCCGCAGTTAAAATCCGCGGAGGATACTGTTTCTGTAAAAAAGCTTCATCCAAATGGATGTCAGAGTAAAGGTGCAAACAGGCGAAGAATACTCTGAAAGGCCCGTATGACAATGTTTCGGTTCCGACAGAAATCAATGCTGATCGGATCACAGTAATTGAGTGTTTCCTGAAAGTCAGACAAGATGTCCTGGATAACTTTGTTTTTATAAAACCATACACCATTTTCAAAATGCAGATACAGACTGCGGTAATCCAGGTTGATTGTTCCAACGACGGCGATTTCATCATCGCAGACGAAAGACTTTGCATGAAGGAAACCTGGCTGGTATTCATAAATATGAACACCTGCCTCCAGAAGTTGTTCATAATAAGACTGTGTCAATAAGAAGACCATTTTTTTATCAGGAATCCCTGGTGTCATAATACGGACATCAACGCCACTTTTGGCTGCCAGACAGAGAGCCGTCATCATTTCATTATCAATGATCAGATAAGGCGTGCAGATATATACATATTTGCGGGCACGGTTAATGATGTTGAGGTAAACATTTTCACCAACAATTTCTCCATCAAGAGGTGTATCACTGTAGGGCTGTACATATCCGTCACTTTCAAATGAGTCTGGATGAAAATGATGTGGCAGATGCAGTTCATGGTCAATTGGCTTGGACGAATTGGCAATTACATTCCACATGTGCAGGAACATAACGGTCATATTCCAGACAGCTTCTCCTTTCAGTATGACTGCCGTATCTTTCCAGTGACCAAAACGACGCTTCTGATTAATATATTCATCAGCAAGGTTAATTCCGCCGGTGAATCCTGTTTTACCATCAATAACACAGATTTTACGATGATCACGATTATTTTGAACGATATTCAGAAGCGGACGAAATGGATTAAAAACCTGGCATTGAATGCCTTTTTCGCGAAGAAAGCGTTCATAATGATAGGGAAGTGTTGTGAGGCATCCAAAACCATCATAAATCAGGCGGACGTCAACTCCTTCGGTTGCTTTTCGTTCAAGAATATCCAGAATCGTTCGCCACATCACGCCATCATTGATAATAAAATATTCGATGTAGATATAATGTTCTGCCTGCTCCAGTTCACGAACAAGCACAGGGAACATATCATCTCCTACCTGGAAATATTCAGCAGTTGTATTAGTGTGAACCGGGAAACTGGAGTATTGATGAATATATCTGGACTGGACTGCCGCAGATTGAGAGGATTCCTCAAGACTTCTGGCGACATCAGGATCCTGTTTCATATAGGGAAGGCTTTCCTCCTGAACCTGTGCATATTTATTCTGGATTGCCTGTGCAATTCTGGATTTACCAAAAAGTATATACAACATAACTCCTAAAACAGGGAGACAGAGAATCAGAATCGTCCATCCGAGTTTATAAGACGGATTGATCTTTTTGTTTACGATCCAGAGTACGACCAGGATGCTGATCATACTGATTACATGCGAAATATATTTTGAATATGCTGCCAGTCTCCATGCGGTGATCAACAACCATGTAAGCTGAAGCATCAGCGCAACTGCAACATAAAAAATTCGATTAAATAATAACTGTAAGATTTTCTTGAAGGTATGAATGATACGATGCATAAATGTCCCTTTTTATTGTTTTACAGCATTGTTAATTTAGTGACGATTCATAAATCTTAAAAATCCCTGACGGAATTGTCGTCAGGGATTTTTGCGCACAATTAATTATATTTACGTTTTCTTGCGGCTTCAGATTTTTTCTTACGACGAACGCTTGGTTTCTCGTAATGCTCTCTTTTGCGGATTTCCTGCTGGATACCTGCTTTTGCACAGCTTCTCTTGAATCTGCGAAGAGCGCTATCTAAAGTCTCGTTTTCTTTTACGATAACGTTTGACATAGACTCACACCTAACCTCCCTCCAGTTGTAGATTGTGCTAAAATACAACTGTCTGGGTATTTTTCTTGCACGAATGTTATTATATAACATAGCTGTAACATTCGTCAACATTTTTTGGCTAAATTTAGAAAAAAATTATTTCATCAAAAAACAGTTCATATTAGTGGAGCTGCTGTTCCAGAATTCCAGCTGCTGCTTTTACTGCTTCATCTGCCTTTTCCGGATTTTTTCCACCAGCCTGAGCCATGTTTGGACGACCGCCGCCGCCACCGCCTACGATCGCTGCGACACCTTTAATAAGATTTCCAGCGTGCGCTCCTGCTTTCTGAGCTGCATCTGTAGCCATAGCAAGAAGGTTTACTTTACCTCCGTTTACAGCTGCAAGAACAACAACACCTTCTCCGATCTTTTCTTTGAGCTGATCTCCAAGATCACGAAGTCCGTTCATATCAACGCCCTCAACCTTGGCTGCAAGGAGTTTTACGCCTTTAACATCAACGATCTGGTTCATAACATCACCGAGAGATCCCTGAGCCAGTTTGCTCTTGAGAGATTCATTCTCGCTCTGGAGAGATTTTACTTCTGCCTGAAGATGTGTGATCTTCTCAGTAATTTCTGCAGGCTGTGCTTTGAGTGCTTTGGCAACTTCCTGAAGCATAGTCTCCTGTTTTTTATAGTATTCAATAACGCCGTTCCTGTCAACGCCTCAATACGACGCACCCCTGCTGCAATACCTGCCTCAGATACGATTTTGAAGAGCATGATGGAACTTGTGTTTTTAACATGTGTACCACCACAGAGTTCTTTTGAGAAATCACCCATGGATACAACACGTACTTTCTGATCGTATTTTTCACCGAACAGAGCCATTGCACCGGATTTCTTTGCTTCTTCAATATCCATAACGTCTGTTACTACAGGAAGAGCAGCCTGAATCTCTTTGTTTACAAGTGTTTCTGTCTGCGCAATTTCCTCTGGAGTCATTGCCTGGAAGTGAGCAAAGTCAAAACGGAGTCTGTCCGGAGTTACCAGAGAACCTTTCTGTTCCACGTGAGAACCAAGAACAGTCTTGAGTGCTTTCTGAAGAAGATGTGTTGCACTGTGGTTTTTCTCTGTGTCACGGCGGGCCTGCTCGTTAACCTTAAGGGTTACAGTCTCTCCTGTGGAAAGCATTCCGGATTCCATACGTCCGACATGACCGAATTTACCACCACGAAGTTTGATGGTATCTTCTACTACAAATTTACCGTTTGCTGTTTCAATTACACCGCAATCACCTTCCTGTCCACCCATGGTAGCGTAGAATGGTGTCTCTTTTACAAATACAGTACCTTTCTGACCTTCCACCAGAGAAGTTACGATTTCTTTTTCAGTTGTGAGAACTGTAATCTCGGAATCATAAGTAAGATGATCATATCCCTCGAATTTAGTGGTTACGTTAACATCGATCTCATCATATACAGTGGCGTCAGCTCCCATATAGTTGGTTACTTCACGTGCGGTACGTGCTTTGACTCTCTGTTCTTCCATTGCTTTCTGGAAGCCTTCTTCGTCGATTCCATAGCCTTTTTCTTCAAGGATCTCTTTGGTAAGGTCAAGTGGAAATCCGTAAGTATCATACAGTTTGAATGCATTTTCTCCGGAAAGAGTTTTTTCTCCGGCAGCCTTCATCTCTTCCTCCATGTCGCCGAGGATGCGAAGTCCCTGATCGATAGTTTTGTTGAACTGATTTTCTTCGTTAGTCAGAACTTTAAAGATGAATTCTTTCTTTTCTTCCAGTTCCGGATATCCGGCCTTGGAACCATTGATCACTTCTGCACTGAGTTTTGCGAGGAAGCTTCCCTCGATTCCCAGAAGACGTCCATGACGTGCTGCACGACGGATCAGACGGCGGAGTACGTATCCACGTCCCTCATTGGTCGGCATGATACCATCAGAGATCATAAATGTAGCAGAGCGGATATGGTCTGTGATCAGACGGATGGATACATCATCCTGATAGGTTTTCCCATATTCTTTGCCGGCAATCTCACATACCAGGTTACGAAGTGCACAGATGGTATCTACGTCAAAGATAGAATCAACATCCTGTACAACAACAGCCAGACGTTCAAGGCCCATACCTGTATCAATATTTTTCTGTTTCAGAGTTGTATAATTTCCGTTGCCATCGTTTTCGAACTGAGTGAATACATTGTTCCATACTTCCATGTAACGGTCGCAGTCACAACCTACGGTACAGCCAGGTTTGCCACAACCGTATTTTTCCCCACGGTCATAATAGATTTCAGAACATGGGCCACATGGACCTGCACCATGTTCCCAGAAATTATCTTCTTTACCAAAACGGAAAATTCTGTCTGCCGGGATTCCGATTTCTTTATTCCAGATATCAAAAGCCTCATCATCGTCCTGATACACAGATGGATAAAGTCTGTTTGCATCCAGACCGACAACTTCTGTCAGAAATTCCCAGGACCAGTGGATTGCTTCTGTTTTGAAGTAATCTCCAAAGAGAAATTACCAAGCATCTCAAAGAATGTACCATGACGTGCTGTTTTTCCAACATTTTCGATATCACCGGTACGAATACATTTCTGACATGTGGAGACTCTTGTTCTAGGTGGTTTCTCTGCACCTGTGAAATATGGTTTCAGTGGAGCCATACCTGCATTGATCAGCAGGAGGCTCTTGTCTCCCTGTGGTACCAGGGAAAAGCTTTTCATTACGAGATGTCCTTTACTCTCCATGAAATCAAGGAACATCTGACGAAGTTCGTTTACTCCGTATTTCTTCATGATTCTTTCCTCCTAAAAGAAAGTATATAAATACTTATTATTTGGCATAAACTCTGTTAAATTTCTTTTTGCCTCGCTTGAGGACAACTCCATCACCTGTAAGGGTATCTTTGGAAACCGTGTGTTTGATGTCTGTGATCTTCTCACCATCAATGGAAACACCACCCTGCTCGATTGCACGACGACCCTCAGAACGTGTCGGAACAAGACCTGCTTTGATCAGCATGGTAATAAGGTCAATGGTTCCTTCTTCTGCGAAGTCTTCATCAGTCAGTTCTGTGGTCGGCATATGTGCAGTGTCAGCTCCGCCAGAGAAAAGTGCTCTTGCGCCTTCCTGTGCTTTCTTGGCTTCTTCTTCACCATGAACCAGGTTGGTCAGTTCATATGCAAGGATTTCTTTGGCTTTGTTTAACTGACTTCCTTCCCATGTTGCCATCTCGTCGATCTGCTCAAGCGGAAGGAATGTAAGAAGACGCATGCATTTGATAACGTCTGCATCATCCACATTTCTCCAGTACTGATAGAAATCAAATGGAGATGTCTTGTTCGGATCAAGCCATACAGCACCAGACTGTGTCTTACCCATCTTCTTGCCTTCTGAGTTCAGAAGAAGTGTGATGGTCATAGCGTATGCATCTTTGCCAAGTTTACGACGGATCAGTTCTGTACCGCCGAGCATGTTGCTCCACTGATCATCACCGCCAAACTGCATGTTGCAGCCGTATTTCTGATATAACATATAGAAGTCATAACTCTGCATGATCATGTAGTTGAATTCAAGGAAGCTAAGTCCTCTTTCCATACGCTGTTTGTAGCATTCAGCAGTAAGCATACGGTTTACTGAGAAATGTGCGCCTACATCACGAAGCAGATCTACATAATTCAGATTCAGAAGCCAGTCCGCATTGTTAACCATCAGTGCCTTTCCGTCAGAAAAATCAATAAAACGAGACATCTGTTTCTTGAAGCAGTCAATATTGTGCTGGATGGTTTCTTTGGTCATCATCTGACGCATATCGGTTCTTCCTGATGGATCTCCGATCATACCGGTACCTCCACCGAGAAGTGCGATCGGACGATTGCCTGCCATCTGCAGACGTTTCATCAGGCAAAGAGCCATAAAATGTCCTACATGAAGACTATCGGCGGTAGGGTCAAAGCCGATATAAAAAGTTGCCTTTCCATTGTTTACCATTTCTTTGATTTCATCTTCATCTGTTACCTGGGCAATCAGGCCTCTGGCCTTCAATTCTTCCCATACTGTCATAATAAATTCCTCCTGTAATGAGATGCAGAAAAGTTTTGGCACAGTATATTCTGCATGCTATGGTATTAAAAAAGCCCGGTTCCTGTCCGTTTAGGACGAGAACCGGGTCCCGTGATACCACCTAAATTCGCAGGAAAAATTCCCGCCTCATTGAGCACGATAACGAGTGCCGATCCGTCGCAGCCTACTGAAATTTTCGGTACGAAGCTCCAGGATGTATTCACGTAAGTTCTGCATGTGCCTCTCACCAGCCGGCTGCTCTCTGTCTGCTTCCCTTAGGCTACTTCTTCCCTTCAAAGCCATTGTAATATACTTCTAAAAGTATACAAATTGATAAAAAATTTGTCAAGAGCGTTTTGCTACTCTTTTAACAACTTAAAGTGACAAAACATTTCTACTGAGCAGAAACATCTGCCTCAGAAAGCATGAAGCCCTGACGAACTTTCTGCATAAGTGTTTTGGCTTTGTCAACAGTTGTCTGATCAGGAACCATAACATAAGCTTTCTGACTCATGGAATATGGCTTCTGTGTATCCCCTGTACCGTCTACACTGTAGGAAAGAACCTGCCAGCTGCCTCCCTCATCGAGCTGCTGTTTTACCAGAGAGGTAATAACATCATATGGAATATTTGTTTCAAAACATCCGGAAAGGCTGTCCAGAAGTGAAAGATAATTTTTCAGGATATCAGGAGATGTTGCCTTATTGATAACACCCTGAATTACTTTCATCTGGTCTTTGCCTCGCTGACGGTCACCGGCAGAAAATGCATATCTTTCGCGGCAGAAAGCAAGAGCCTGATCACCATTTACCTGATTAGGACCTTTAGTAAAATGATAACCGGAACTGTTCTGTGTCGTAAAATCATAATCAGAATCAACAGTAATTCCGCCAAGTGCATCAATGATCTGCACAAATCCGGCAAAATTCAGGCGGAAATAATAATTGATATCTGTATCATAAAGCATATTCAGCGTATCCATACATACGTTGATACCATAGATTCCTGCATGTGTAAGTTTATCCGGTACTCCATTGGAAATAGAAAGTGGTACATAATAATCTCGTGGGGTGGAAATCATCAATACCTGTTTGGTCCGCGCATTGACTGTAAGGACGATATTTACATCACTTCGACTTGAAGCTGTAATATCGCCCCGTGTATCGATACCACTGACAAAAATCGTATAAATCTGATCTGTTACAGCTGCATCCTGGGTTGTGTCTGAAGAATCCTCTGCCTGTACATCTGTCTGAACCGGTGCCGGAGTATTACGTTCTACCAGTTTTTCTACCTGTTCAGATGCAATTTCACGGATCTGAGAAGAAAAGCTTGCATAATTGTCAATTTCATCAAAAACATCCAGATATGCTCTGTTAAGAACAATTGCCTGACAGTCGCCTTTCAGAAGTCCATCGGCAAGTTCTGTAAGGCTGCTGTATTCTTTGGTACTTACTTCCCCACCGGTCTCACTTGCCATCTGCTGTAATGCAGTGTCTGTGTTTTCTCGATCGAGATCTGCCAGAATACCAAATGAATAACTGGCTGCATCCATAAGGCTCTGGGCTGCATCATCCTGTTTGACATATACATTGATTTCTGTGATCTCTTTATTAACACCTGTAATATCATCAAGTGCAGATACTGTTTTATAAATATAAAAACTTGCAATTCCAAGAACGGCAAGAATGATAACCATCAATATGATTCCAATCCAGAAACGAATCTGTTTACGGAATTTTCGAATCAGAAGATGATCGATCAGAAGTAAAACAAGTAATACTGCAAATACGATACCAATGTACTTGGCAGAAAGCAGGTTTGTATAGAGCAGCAATACAGTAAACGCTATTTCTGCAACAAATAGTAAAATAGTTAAGATGATTCCTGGCATGCGATCCTGTTTTTTGGTTATTCTCATTTTTTCACATCCTGTTTGATTATTCAACAATTACAGTCAGTACTGCATTGTTGGAAATGTTGTTTTGTGAGTCGATTACATAGTAAGTACATTTGTATGTCCCTGGAACTGCAGAATTAACTTCACCTGTGATCTGTACCTTCCGCCAGAGCGTATATACATCATCGGAATCATCTTTGATCTCACTGACATAGGACAACAGATCTACAGAGGTTCCCACAGGGACCTTGATCAGATAATCCTTGAGATAAATTCTAGGATTCTGATCAGACATAGCATTTGCTTCCGCTTCTTGTTTTTCTTTTTCTGCTGCAGCCTCATCAACTTCCGGTGTAGGAGTTGGCGTTTCCTCAACAGCAGCAACATCTGCATTCTCTTCTGCATGATCAGCAGCCTCTGGATTTTTACTCTGCTCAGCATCTACACCAGTTGTCGCCGCAGAATCTGCATTATCGGTTTTTTCTCCAAAAGCAGATGTATCTTCAGAAGCTTTGCCGGCATCGGATGGATCCATTTCCATCTCATATTTCTGCTTGGTGATGTTATTGGAATTGTCTTTTGCAGTATAAGTAACAGCGACATGTGAGTCATCAATCTCATACACGGATTCTACTGTTAGAGAAGATGAAACGTCTCCATCTTTCCGGTCAGTTGCAGTTACTCCGGTCAGAAGTTCTTCATTACTCATATCAGAACGATATACAGAAGGTGCTTCAGAGGTAAATACAATTTCTGGTCCTTCTGTATCTGCATTCATTCGCATAAAGCCTACGCCTCCGGCGAGACCAATACATACAACGAGCAGAAGTGTAACCCATTTTTTGGACATAATCTATCACTGCTCCTTATTTCTTTTCGGTTTTCTTGTCACCGTACTTGCCATAATACTTACCATAATACTTACCATAATACCCCTGCTTGCTCATGTCAACCTTATTTAATATTACACCAAGTATTGGGCAGTTACATTTTTCAAGCTGGCCTTTTACATCTTGAGCGAAACGATAACTGATCACACCGGATTCCATGACTATAATGGATCCGTCACATTCATCTGCAATGACCGCACTGTCAATAACACTTCCAAGTGGCGGTGTATCAATGATCACATAGTCATAGACTTTTCTGATTGCAGATAAAAATCGTTTGAAATATTTGCCGCCGAGAAGTTCTGCCGGGTTTGGCGGAACAATTCCTGCATAAATAATATGAAAACGTGGAACATTTGTAGCACAAATAACATTTTCAATCGTTTCCTGATGGGAAAGAAGATGTGACAGCCCCTTGATCTCCTCTCCTTCTACTTCTGTACGTCCCATAAGCACAGATTTACGAAGGTCAGCATCAATAAAAAGAACTTTTTTTCCTGAATCTGCCAGAGATAAAGCAAGATTCAGAGAGACTGTACTTTTTCCTTCATTTGGTGTACAGCTTGTAACTGCGATCACTTTTTTGTCTTCGCCACAGAATAAAAGGTTTGTACGTAATGATTTATAGGATTCGTTTGCACTGTAATCCAGTTCCTGACGATAAATATTAACTTCTTTCATG
>ENA-OQCO01000136-OQCO01000136.1-human-gut-metagenome-genome-assembly--contig:-NODE-136-length-41856-cov-2.224280_pt1 | contig 41856 bp, 44 predicted proteins | sample MGYA00242500_ERZ504582 | MGnify/ENA primary metagenome ERZ504582 (study PRJEB26092, sample SAMD00036346) | human gut metagenome | host: Homo sapiens | study: EMG produced TPA metagenomics assembly of... | reverse complement strand
TGATTGTGGAAATGTCATTGATAGAGATTTTCAGGCATCTATAAATCTCAAGGCTTATGGAGAAAGATTTGCAAGCTAACACTAAAACGTTAGTGCAAATATGTACGGGTACGTTAATCCGGAATTTACGCCTATGGAGAGTACAAGAACTTGTGAGTAGATAGATATTTATATCATCAAAAGCATACTCGTTGAAGTAGGAATGAAACATAGAAGTTTATAACTTTTTATAAGTTTTCAGTAACGGTTATAAGACATGAATCATATTGAAGAAAAGATCATTCAGACTATAGATGAACACAGAGAAGAAATCATAGCCCTTGCGAAGGATATCCAGAGTCATCCGGAGCCGGGGTTTTATGAAGAGAGAACAGCCGCACACGTAGCGGCTTTTTTGCGTGGTCTGGGACTTCGCGTACATGGAGGACTTGCACGCACAGGGGTTCGTGCAGAGTGGATGGAACAGGACGGACCAAACATTACTATTATCGGAGAACTTGACGCAATTGGATGCAAGTCGCATCCGATGGCTGATCCCGTAAACGGGACAGCACATGCATGCGGACACCACGCACAGATTGCAGCCATGATCGGCGCAGCATTGGCACTGACCAATGAGGAGGTTCAAGCCTCTCTGTCTGGGTCCGTATCTTTTTTGCCGTTCCGGCGGAAGAATATATAGATGCAGACAAACGTGTACGCCTTCGAAAAGAAGGAATCGGCTTTCCGGCATCTGGAAAAAGCGAGCTGATCCGTCTGGGAGAATTTGATCATTCAGACATTATTATGACAACTCATGTGCATATGATGCCGGTGGAAGAAGATTTTTATCTGGGAAATGCAGCCTGCAATGGATTTTCAGCAGAGCGCGTTACAGTAAGAGGAAAAGCAGCGCATGCAGCCATTGATCCCTGGGATGGAGTCAATGCATTAAGTATTACTTCAAGTGCGATTCAGATGATGGGCTTGATGCGTGAAACTTTCCGGGAGGAAGATCATGTGCGTCTTCATAATGTGATACGCAAAGCCGGTGATGTGATCAATGCAGTTCCGGACGAGGCCGTGATCGAGACAAAAGTCCGTGCAGCATCCCTGGAAGCGATCCGCGCCACTCAGGAAAAAATGGACCGGGCTTATGATGGTGCAGCCTACGCTTTCGGCGGTAAGATTAAAAGAGAGCCTTTGCAGGGATATATGCCGGTCATTCACAGGGGTGCAGATGAAGTTATGAAAGAATCTGTGGAACTTCTGGATGCTACATACCGATGCTCCAGGCCTCGGATTTCAACAATGCTTGCACAGATGTAGGAGACCTGACTCATCTATTCCCTGTACTGAATTTTACATTCGGAGGATTTGAAGGAAAACTTCACGGAGCAGATTTCCAGATCACAGATGAAGAACTGGCATATATTAAACCAGCTAAGCTTCTGGCTCTGACAATATATCACCTTCTCCGTGATCAGGCAAAAGAAGCAAAGAAAATCTGTCGGGAATTTAAACCTGTATTTAATAAAGAAAGCTATTGCCAGTATATACGGGATAATTTTTCTGAGAATGAGTAATTAAGCGGATATTCGTAAGTCATGAAGGCTATCATAAGTTCGTTTAAAAAAAGACAAGGAGAATTAAATGTCCGAAATTTCATTAGAACTCAAAAACATAAAAAAGAGCTTCCAGGATGGGGAGGACGTCCTGGATGGCATCTGCCTTACGGCAAAAAAAGGCGAATTTGTTACACTGCTGGGATCTTCCGGTTGTGGTAAAACCACTACATTGCGCATTATCGCGGGGCTGGAACAGCCGGATTCCGGGCAGGTTTTTCTGAATGGGAAAGATGTGACAGGACTGGAACCTAACCGCAGAAACGTGAACACAGTGTTCCAGAATTACGCACTTTTTCCACATATGAATGTGGCGGACAATATCGGTTATGGGTTGAAATTAAAGAAAACGCCAAAAGCTGAGATCAGCCGCAGAGTAAAGGAAATGCTGGAACTTGTGCAGCTTACAGGATTTGAAAAAAGAAAGCCATCGGAACTTTCCGGCGGCCAGCGGCAGCGAGTAGCGATTGCCAGGGCATTGGTGAATAACCCGGAAGTCCTTCTTCTGGACGAGCCGCTGGGGGCACTGGATTTGCAGCTGAGGCGAGCCATGCAGCATGAGCTGAAGCACCTGCAGAAGAAGCTTGGAATTACATTTATTTACATTACCCACGATCAGGAAGAAGCCATCAATATGTCGGACACGATCGCAGTGATGAACCACGGACGTTTTGAGCAGATCGGAACACCGGATGAAATATATAATCATCCGAAAACCAGCTATGTTGCGACTTTTGTAGGTAATGCAAATATTCTGAAAGGTGTTGTAAAAGAGCCGGCAGATAATAAAGACCATCAGATCACAATAATAACAGAAAGTGGAGAAGTGCAGGTTTTGCCAGTATTAGAAGAAAATATGCCGCAGCCAGGTGAAACCGTCAGGATCGCGGTACGAAGTGAAAATATCCGCTTTGAAGAAACCGTAAAAAACATACAGGGTAATCTACAGGAAAAAGAAAACGATGTGCAGAGAAAAATGCACATGAAGGCACACAGAAGCACATGGATAATACAAACTCAACTGGTAATATTTATGGTCTCACCGCCATAGTAACAGAAAAAACGTTCGCAGGCGGTCAGCTTCGTGTAGTATTGAAAACAACCGAAGGCCAGGAGATCATAGCAAGCCGCTACGGTATCGACACAAACGTAAATGTAGGTGAAACAGTACGCTGCTGTTTTAAGCCTTCCGATGCGGTTCTTGTAGACAGACCCGAAGCAAACGCAGAAACAAACACGCAGAAAGCTCAGAGAGATAACCAAAGCACAACAGGAGGCACCCATGCGTAAGCGTGGCGCAGGCTCCGTATGGATGATCCTGCCATTGTACATTTTTACCCTGATCTTCGTAGCCCTGCCACTCCTGTATGTGATCGCCTTAAGCTTTTCCACAGCAGACGGCGGATACGGCGTAAACTGGAAATTTACTCTGGATAATTACAAACAGATCCTGGAGCCTGTATACCTGCAGACTTTTACAGGATCTTTTCGCCTTGCCATCACCAGTACACTGATCATCTGTCTGATCGGTTACCCTTTCGGCTATTTTATGGCGAAACTTTCCGAGGGAAAAAAGAAGCTTGCCATGCTGTTTCTGATGCTGCCTTTCTGGGTGAACTCCCTGATCCGGCTTTATGGCTGGATCATCATTCTCCAGAAAAAAGGTCTTCTGAACTATATTTTAATGAAACTGGGGCTGATACAGGAACCACTGAAGATTCTGTACAGTTATCCTGCTATTGTTATCGGCATGGTTTATGTTTTGCTGCCGTTTATGGCTTTATCTGTATATTCCAGTGCGGAGAAGCTGGACTGGTCATTGATCGAAGCCGCCAGAGATCTTGGAGCTGGCAGATGGCAGGCATTCTGGAGTGTTACCTTTAAGCTGACACTGCCAGGACTTCTTTCCGGAGTGATCCTCACGTTTATCCCATCCATGGGCCTGTTCTTTATTGCAGATATCCTTGGCGGAAACAAGATCGTACTGGTTGGAAGTCTGATACAGGAGCAGATGACAAGAGGAAACAACTGGCCGTTTGCAGCGGCACTTGCTGTTGTATTGATGGTACTTACCACACTTATGATCGTGGTGTATCGTAAGATCACTAATGTAAAGGAACTGGAGGGAATCGGATGAAAAAGAATTCAAAGCTTTCGGGTTTATATCTGGGAATCCTGTTTTTTCTCATGTATCTGCCTATTGGAGTGGTAGTTGTATTTTCTTTTAATGAAGCAAGACTTCCGGTTCGGTTCACCGGATTTTCAATGAAATGGTATCAGGAACTTTTTCAGGACAGAGATATGCTCCAGGCATTGAAAAACAGTCTGATCCTTGCGGTATCCAGCTGTGCGGTATCAGCAGTGATCGGAACATTGGGGGCTGTAGGAATTTCCAGGATTCACTGGAAAACAAAAGGAATGCTGGAATATATTTCCATCCTGCCGCTGATGATCCCTGAGATAATCCTTGGAATGGTGCTGATGGCGTTTTTTTACATGCTGCATCTGCCATTTGGAATGCTGACACTTCTCATCGGACACACGGTTTTCTGTGTACCCTATATATTAATGGAAGTAAAAGCAAGGCTTGTGGGAATGGATCCATCTCTTGAGGAGGCAGCCAGAGATCTTGGCGCAGGTTCCTTCAGGGCATTTTGGGACATTACCCTGCCGCTGATCATGCCGGCTGTCATATCCGGCTCTCTGCTGGCCTTTGCCATGTCCATGGATGATGTGGTGATCAGCATTTTTGTTACAGGTCCGCGTGTATCCACGCTGCCGATAAAAGTTTACACACAGATGAAAACAGGCGTTACGCCGGAGATTAATGCACTTTGCACGATCATGCTGGGAGTGATCCTTTTTGTGCTGGTTGTGTATCTGATCCTTGGAAAACGCGGGAAGGGGAATAAGAGATGAGCAATAAACTGATCGAGTTAAAGAATCTCACAAAAAACTTTGATGACCAGCAGGTGCTTCGTGGTATCAACCTGGACATCCACGAAAACGAATTCCTTACGCTTCTGGGACCCAGCGGCTGTGGAAAAACAACAACTTTAAGAATTATCGCAGGCTTTGAGGAGCCAAGCGGCGGAGAGGTGCTTTTTAACGGTATTGAGATATCCAAGCTTCCTCCATATAAGAGAGAGATCAACACGGTATTCCAGAAATACGCACTGTTTCCGCATCTCAATGTTATGGACAACATCGGTTTCGGCCTGAACCTGAAAAAAGTGGATAAATCCGTGATCGAGCAGAAAGTAAAAAGAATGCTGAAGATGGTAGGTCTGGAGGGCTTTGAAAAAAGAGATGTCACCCTTCTTTCCGGCGGCCAGCAGCAGCGAGTTGCCATTGCGAGAGCACTTGTCAATGAGCCGAAGGTCCTTCTTCTGGATGAGCCGCTTGGTGCTCTGGATGCAAAAATCCGTAAGCAGATGCAGATCGAGCTGAAAAAAATTCAGAGAGAAGTAGGAATCACATTTATCTATGTCACCCATGACCAGGAAGAGGCACTTTCCATGTCTGATACCGTAGTTGTCATGAACAATGGTGAAATTCAGCAGATCGGGAGCCCGACAGATATCTACAATGAGCCGGAGAACCGTTTTGTGGCAGGCTTTATCGGAGAGTCCAATATTATAGAAGGAACTATGATCAAAGATTTCCTGGTGGAATTTGATGGCTTCCGGTTTGAATGTGTAGATAAAGGATTCGAGGACAACGAAGCCATTGAGGTGGTTCTTCGTCCGGAGGATCTGGATATCGTGGAGCCGGATCAGGCCAAGATCAGAGGTACCGTACGGAACATTACGTTCAAGGGCGTTCATTATGAGATACTGATCGAGACGGAGCTTCGCACATACATGGTACACACTACGGATTACGCAGCAGTAGGACGTGAGGTTGGACTGAAATTCGGTCCTGAGGACATCCATGTTATGTGCAGAATGGGAGGATACTAATGAAACAGTTTAAGCATCTCATTAAGCCGTACATCATCTGGGCAGCGATTCTGATCGTTGTACCGCTGATCCTGATCGTGCTTTATGCCTTTACATCCGATGGAAACGAGGTACTTACCCTGCATTTCACATGGGCGAATTTTGGGAAATTTCTGGAAACTACCTATTTAAGTGTGATCCTGAAATCTTTTCGCCTGGGCATCCTGACAACATTGATCTGTCTTGTATGCGGATATCCCCTGGCATACATTATTTCAAAATATTCCGAAAAGGTGCAAAGCTTTCTCATACTGATGGTTACGATCCCCATGTGGATCAACATGCTTCTGCGTACTTATGCATGGATGAACATTCTTTCTGATAATGGTCTGGTGAACAACCTTCTGAAAATGCTGGGAATCTCACCAATCACCATGATGTATACAGATTTTTCCGTTATCGTAGGTCTTGTCTGTAACTTTATGCCGTTTATGATCATTCCGATCCATACATCTTTAAGTAAAATGGACAAGTCACTAATCGAGGCGGCGAATGACCTTGGGGCAAATCCGTTCCAGACTTTCTGGAAAGTAACCTGGAAGCTTTCCATGCCGGGTGTTGTCAATGGTGTTATGATGGTATTCCTTTTGTCCATCTCAACCTTCGTAATTCCGAAACTTCTCGGCGGCGGCCAGTACATGCTCATCGGTAACCTGATCGAGTCGCAGTTTATCTCCGTCGGCGACTGGAACTTCGGAAGTGCCATCTCTCTGATCCTGGCTGTGATCATCCTGATCTTTATGAGCCTGATGAAGAAGATGGACAAACAGGACGATTAAAGGAGGCAGGAGATGAAAAGAAAAAATACCATATTTTCAAAATTATACGTAGTGCTGTGCCTGGCGTTTTTTTACCTGCCCATCCTTGTGACGATGATCTTTTCCTTTAACTCATCCAAGTCGCTGACAAGATTTACAGGATTTTCCCTGCGCTGGTATGGTGAGCTGATAAATAATATGGAAATCAGCAAGGCAGTATATGTTTCCGTGTCTATTGCGATCCTGGCAACGATCATTTCCACAGTACTGGGAACCATCACGCTATCGGCCTTTCGAAATCCAGAAAAGTGCTCAAGGAGCTGCTTCTCACAATTAATAATTTTCCAATCCTGAATCCCGAGATCGTAACAGCTATCGGCCTGATGCTTCTGTTCTCCTCTCTGGGAATGACGAAAGGTTATCTGACCATGCTTCTGGCGCATATCGCGTTCTGTACGCCGTATGTTATCACGAGTGTATATCCGAAAGTGCGAAGCCTGGACCCGAATCTTGCCAACGCTGCAATGGATCTTGGAGCAACTCCATATCAGGCTCTGACGAAAGTTATCGTGCCAATGATCAAAGAGGGGATTTTTGCGGGGGCGCTGCTGGCATTTACCATGTCCTTTGACGATTTCGTAATTTCCTACTTTGTTTCAGGAAACGGAGTAAAAAATATCTCCATTGTTGTATATAATATGACGAAGCGTATCAATCCGACCATCAATGCTCTGTCTACCATCGTTATCGTAGTCATTGTGGTGGTGCTGCTTTTGGGAAATCTGGTGCTTCCAAAGCTCCAGGCTTCCGCTGCAAAAAGGATGAAGCCACGTACAAGAAGGTTCGTGGCAGCAGTGACAGCAGTGATTCTTGTGATCGTTATGGGAAAGTGGACGATCGTAAGCCAGGGAAGCCATATACTGCGAGTTTACAATGCCGGTGAATATATGGACCTGAGCTTGCTGGATAAGTTCGAAAAAGAATATAACTGCACTGTTGTGTATGAAACCTTCGAATCCAACGAGATGATGTATACCAAGCTTGCCAGCGGTGAGACCTATGATGTTCTGGTTCCGTCCGATTATATGATCGAGCGTCTGATCAAAGAAGAATATCTGCAGGCTATTGACTGGAAAAAGATCCCAAATAAGAAAAATCTTCTTCCGGAAGTGAAGAACAAGGACTATGATCCGGGAAACCGTTATTCCTGCCCGTATTTCTGGGGAACTGTAGGAATCCTTTATAATAAGAATGTAGTATCTCAGGAAGACCTGGATAAGGAAGGCTGGAATATTCTTAAGGATGAGAAATACAAAGGAAATCTTTACATGTATGATTCTGAGAGGGATTCCTTTATGATCGCTCTGAAAGCACTGGGATATTCCATGAATACCAAGGATCTGGATGAGATCCAGGAAGCTTATGACTGGCTGATCGATCAGAGAGATACCATGGATCCGATCTATGCAGGAGATGATGTGATCGACAATATGATCTCAGGAAACAAGGCGATGGCAGTTGTATATTCCGGAGATGCCTCTTATATTATCAGCGAAAATCAGGATCTTGACTATTATACTCCGCAGCAGGGAACCAACACCTGGTATGATGCAATGGTCATCACAAAGGACTGCAGCGAGGTAGATCTGGCACATGAGTTCATTAATTTTATGCTGGATGACGAAAATGCACTTTCAAATACTGAAGAAGTAGGATATACTTCTACTGTGAAGAGTGCATTCGAGGAGATGAAGAACGGAACTTACGAGGGAATCGATTCCTATATTCCGAAGATCGACAATCCGAAGAATGAGATCTTCGGATACCAGAAGCCAAAGATCAAGCAGAAATTTGCAGAGCTTTGGACGAAGGTAAAAGCAAAATAAGACAACGTCAGTGTGACAGAATTAAGGAGGTTCTATGAGAGCGAAAAAAGCAGCAGCAGTTATGTTATGTGCAGCACTTACGGCAGCTATGGCAACAGGTGTCAGCGTCAGTGCGAAAGATAAAGATGAACTGGTACTTTATACCTGGGACGGAATGGTTCCGCAGGAAGTGCTGGATGACTTCGAAAAAGAAACAGGCACTAAGGTTGTTTACTCTAACTTTGATACAGATGAGACTATGCTTGAGAAGCTTTCCCAGGCAAAGGGTGGTGATTATGATGTGGTAATTGCGGATGACTACATTATTGAAAGTGCAGTGAAGGAAGGCCTTGTTCAGAAGCTTGACAAAGATGCAATTACCAACTGGGGAAACATCAATCCGCTTTTCCAGGGACAGTTCTATGACCCGGACGATGAGTATACGGTACCGTACGGTGCAGGAATCCCGCTGATCGTTTATGATCCGGACCAGGTAGATATTGATATCAAGGGATACAAGGATCTCTGGGATCCGTCTCTTGAGGACAGTGTTGCCATTATTGGAGCTTATCGCGTTATTTGTGGAATTACACAGCTTTCCATGGGTGAGAGCATGAATGAAGATGATGTTGACGTGATCGCCAGGACAGGAGAGAAGCTTCAGGAGCTGGCACCGAATATCCGCCTGATTCAGGATGACAATACACAGAATGCACTGCTCAACGGAGAGGCAAGTGTGGCATTCCTTTACACTTCACAGGTTACACAGGCATTGAAGGATAACCCGGATCTCAAGGTTGTTTATCCGGAAGAGGGACTTGGATTCGGAATCCTTGGAACCTTTATCCCAAGCGAGGCACCGAATGCTGAGGCAGCCAATGAGTTTATCAACTATCTTCTTCAGCCGGAAGTAACAGCCAAATGCATCAATTCTGTTGGATACTATAATACAAATAAGGCGGCAGATGATCTTGTAGATGAGAATCTGGTTGTTCCGGATGATGTGACAAAAGGTGAAAGCATTGAGAATGTAAGCCAGGAAGCAGAGCAGGAATACAACAAGATCTGGACAGAATTCAAAGCTGCCTGCGATTAAAGCATAAAGAGCAGTAAGGGGGTTTTTAAGGTGGAAATATATAAGGGCACATCCGCCTTTGCCGGAATCGCCATAGGAAAAATACTGTATTATCACAGAGGCGAATATCAGATCCGCCAGTCCATGGTGGACAATGTAAAAAAAGAGCTGGATCGTCTGGATTACGCAAGAACAGCGGTAAGAGAACAGATCCAGCACATGTATAAAAATGGCTACCCGCTTCCAAAGGAGCAGGAGCTGACACTGAAACGTCAGCTCAGGCTTCTTGGCGCAGGCAGTTTTCAGAGGGCAGTGGAGAGCATGATCACAACAGAGAAGGTCAGTGCAGCTTATGCTGTCCAGACTACAAGGGATGAGCTTGCCAATGTATTCCGTAATCTGGAAGATGAGGCAGTTAAGGAACAGATTGAGAACATCCGTGAAGTATCTGAACTTCTGATCGGTGCAATGGGAGGTTCCCATGCGCGGATCAATCTGGGAGACGAACCGGTGATCCTTGCATCAGAGCAGCTTTCTCCGAATGAACTTCTGGAGATGAACAAATCAAGCCTCCTGGCAGTAGCCATGCACCAGGGCTCCATTATTTCCCATGTTTCCATTATGGCGAAATCCATGGCGATCCCCACACTGGTGGAAGTGGAGATCCGGAAGGAATGGGACGGACATCAGGCCATTGTGGATGGCTATACAGGAACACTGTATATTGATCCGGAGCCGGAACTCCTGAAGGAATATGAGATCCGTCATCAGGCAGATACAGAAGAGCGGGAAGAATTGCTGAGACTTCGAAATCAGAAAGATGTCACAGCAGATGGAAAAGAGATCAGGCTTCTGGCTAATATCGGAAATCTGGATGACCTGAACACAGTGCTCTATTACGGAGCAGCAGGAATCGGACTTCTCCGCAGTGAGTTCCAGTATCTTGGAAGAGAGAATTATCCGAGAGAGAATGAGCTTTTCCGCGCCTACAAGAAAGTTGCAGAAGATATGGAAGGCCGTCCGGCAGTAATCCGTACCGTAGATCTGGGAGCAGACCGCCAGGCAGACTATATGGCTATTCCGGATGAAGTAAATCCTATGATGGGAAATCGAGGAATCCGTCTCTGCCTTGACCGAAAAAAAAATGTTCAAAGCACAGCTTCGTGCTATTTACCGCGCCAGTGCTTATGGAAATATCAGTCTGATGTATCCGATGATCACATCAGAGGAAGAGCTTGACGAGATCGAAGAACTGATCCGGGAGGTTAAGAAAGGCCTTGATGAAAAAAATATCCCGTATAAAAATATCCGAACAGGTATCATGATCGAGACACCGGCAGCTGTAATGATCAGCGAAGAACTTGGAAAACGTGTGGATTTCCTGAGCCTTGGAACCAATGACCTGACTCAGTACACACTGGCCATGGACAGACAGAATCTTCTTTTGAAACATAAATATAACGACCATCACCCTGCACTGGTAAAAATGATCCGTATGGTAACAGAGGCAGGACACAGATCCGGCTGCAATGTGTACATATGCGGAGAACTGGCAGCAGATTCCAATCTTACAGAGGAGTTTATCCAGATGGGAATAGATGGACTTTCTGTTGTGCCCGCATGTGTCCTGCCTGTAAGGAAGGCGATACGTTCTGCATATGCAGATGAGGTGAACAGGACGGAAGAAAGCAGAGAAGATAAATAAGTATTTTTCCGGTGAGCAGAAATATGGAAAGCAGACCAGGAATTGCGAATATCCGCCTGACTTATGAATAAAATAAAGAATCCTGAGAAATCTATTTATATATAGATGATCTCAGGATTTTTTGTTTTTATATCATATGTATTCTTTATTTAAGTCCAAGCACATGTGCAGTCTCTGCGATAAACTCAGGAGTGGTACCGCAGCATCCGCCAACAACAGAAGCACCGTTATCCACAAGTACCTTCATATAACCTGCAAAATCAGCAGGTGTCATACTGTAAACAGCATTGCCCTGATCATCGATCTGCGGCATTCCGGCATTCGGTTTGGCGATAACCGGAATGGAAACATTTTCTTTAATATTGCGTACAACAGATACCAGCTGGTCAGGTCCGACAGAGCAGTTGATACCAACAGCAGAAGCACCTGCAGCCTCAAGAGACATGGCAGCCTCCACTGCATTGCCGCCGCTGAAAATACTTCCGTCAGCTTCCACAGTTACTGTGCAGATGATCGGAAGGTCGCAGACACTCTGGCAGGCATCTACAGCAGCCAGTGTCTCCTCAATATTGATCATAGTCTCAGCAACGATCAGGTCAACACCGGCATCGCGGAGAAAACCGATCTGTTCCTGATAAGTCTCAAAAGCTTTCTCATAGGTCATATCACCGGCCGGTGCCATCATCTTGCCGGTAGTGGTGATATCACCTGCAACATAAACACCCGCAGGTGCGATCTCTCTGGTATAGCCGGCCAGAGTGTGGTTGATCTCTTCAATCTGACCCTCAAGTCCATGCATGGTAAGATTCACACGGTTTCCGCCGAAAGTCGGCGCATAGATAATATTGCTTCCTGCTTCAATGTAGCCCTTCTGGAGAGCCTGGATCACATCCTTGTGCTCAATAACCCAGCTCTCAGTGCAGACCCCTCTTGGCATTCCTGCTTTCATCAGGTTGGAGCCTGTGGCACCATCCAACAGCAGGATATGGTTCTCTGCCAGCTTCTGAAAATCCTGTTTCGTCATGTCTTATATCCTCCTTATGGCAGCCAATCACGGTTGGCAAAATGGGGTGCTGGACCGCGATGCGGCCAGCAGCAAATATGGCTCCTCCTGTAACAGCTGCACTCATTGCCGTGGGTTTATTTTAACACAGGAAAGCGGAATAATCTATCCTGTTTTGATCTATCAGGGATAAAATAGCAAAGAAATTGGGTAAAATGTACATATTTGACGTGTTTTACGTCGAATAAAGAACTTGCACAATAGGATGGTGGATTGTATAATAATGATTAGACATGCCTGGAGGGCAGGGCTGTCATCAGATAGAAGATAAAGGTAAAGGTGAAGAAAAATTATGATTAAAGTTAAACTGAGTGATTGGAAGTTTGATCATCAGATGGATGAGGCTTATAAGGCACTTCGTACCAATATCCAGTTTTGCGGAGCCGATAAGAAGGTCATTGCACTTACCAGCTGTACTCCGAATGAAGGTAAGAGTAGTGTGGCATTCAATCTGGCTGCATCTCTTGCTGAGAGCGGCAAGTCCGTTCTGCTTATTGATGCGGATCTCCGTAAATCTGTTATGATGGGGCGGGTATCTGTTGATCAGGAAGTCATGGGACTTGCACATTATCTGTCCAAGCAGGCCAAGCTTTCTGACGTGATCTGTGCTACCACCCTCCCTAAGTTTCACATTATTTTTTCCGGTATTGTTCCGCCTAACCCGGCAGAGCTTCTGGGAAACAGATTATTTAAGGACATGATCCGTGTGGTAAGAGACGTATATGATTATGTTATCGTAGATACACCGCCGCTTGGAATCATTATCGACAGTGCCATTATAGCAGATTCCTGTGACGGATCTGTGATCGTTATTGAGGCAGGCACCATCAGTTATCGTTTTGTACAGGAAGTAAAGGATCAGCTTGCCAAGAGTAACTGTCCGATCCTCGGAACGATCCTTAACAAGGTAGACTACAGCAAGGCAGGTACTTACGGCCATTACGGAAAGTACGGCAAATATGGCAAATATGGTAAATATGGCAAGTACGGTTCCTATGGAGACTATGGCGAGAGCAGCAAGTAAACAGAGCATCAGAACAGAAATGAGCAGGTTATTTTAATGAAGGGACTTTATGATATTCATTGTCATATTCTCCCCGGGGTAGATGACGGCGCAAGAAACACGGAGGAATCCCTGTGGATGCTGAACAAGGAATATAATGAGGGAGTGCGGCATGTAATCCTGACACCGCATTTTCGATATGATATGTTCGAACCGCATCTGAATATTGTAACCCGGCAGTTTATGCAGCTGAGAAGAGCAGCCATGAATATTGGAGAAGAAGGCATGCGTCTTTATCTGGGGTGTGAGCTTCATTCCAGCATGGACATGGTAGAATGTCTTAAAAAAGGGCGAAGGCTTACGATGGCTGGGTCCAGATATGTGCTTGTGGAATTCAGTAACGGAGATGAGAAGAAATATATCGAAGAACGGGTCAGAAGTCTTCTGATGAATGGATATATTCCGATCATCGCTCATGTGGAACGTTACAAGGCGACACGTAATGATATTGGCTTTCTTACGGAACTGAAGCAGATGGGAGCATACATCCAGGTCAATGCGGACACCATCAGCGGACAGGATGGCTTTGGTGCCAGAACATTTGCGAAGAAAGTCATGAAACAGGGCCTTTTGGATTTTGTAGGATCAGATGGCCACAGAAAGACAGAACGAATTCCAGAAATCGGCAAATGTGTCGCAAAAATGGAAAAGACAATGGGGAGCGAATATGTAAAGAAGATCTTTATCAGAAATCCCCGGAAAATCACAGGGTAATGGAGAGTAGAAATGGAAAATCAGACTGTAAACAACAATGACGAAGTAGAGATCGATCTTGGAGAAGTATTTCATCTACTGCTGAGCAAACTGGGTATCATCATTTTATCCGGTATTGTTTTCTGCCTGGTAGCTGTTATGGGAACCATGCTTCTGATCACACCGAAGTATGAATCCACAACCAAGATCGTTGTCCTGTCCAAGCAGGACAGCAGCACACTGACCAATCAGGATATCCAGACCAGTACATCACTGACCAAGGATTATGCAGAGCTTATCAAAAGCCGTACAGTTACAGAGGGCGTGATCGCGCAGCTTGGCCTGGATATGACACATGAGCAGCTTCTCAGTAAGCTGTCTGTAGACACACCGACAGATACACGAGTAGTATCTATTACGATTACAGATACGGATCCGTATACTGCGGCAGAGATTGCCAATGCAGTCAGAGATATCGCATCCAAGCATATCCAGCAGGTTATGGATATCAAAGCTGTAAACGTAGTAGAGAATGCAAATATTCCGGATTCTCCGTCAAGTCCAAGTGCTGCAAAGAACGGCATGCTGGGCGGAATGTTTGGAATTCTTCTGGCAGCAGCTATTGTCATTATCGTATATCTTACCAATGACACAGTGAAGACACCGGAAGATGTAGAGAAATATCTTGGATTAAGTGTACTGGGAACAATTCCCTATGTATCCAAATTAGGAAAGAAATCCAAGAAGAAAAGAAACGTCACGCATAAAAATAACAACAACTGAAACAGGCGTTGGGAAAGGTGCGGGAGAAGCAGAACTATGAAAAAAATTTTTAATTGTTTTACTTGTGATCGTTTGTATAGGTCTTGGAGCAGGCGTGATATATATCAAAGGTTCAGAGGACAATGAGGGACCGAAGATCACATTTTCAGAAGATAAAGATATCAAATATACATCAGGTATGACGACAGAAGATCTTCTTAAAGATGTAAGAGCTCAGGATAATAAAGATGGTGATGTTACAGACTCTCTCACTGTAGAGACCATGTATCCGAAGAATGATGGCAAGCAGATCACAGTCATTTTTGTTGCCAAGGACAAGAGCAACAACGTAACCAAGAAAGAATTCACAATGGAAGCTGAGGACGGAAGTGCAGAGAATCCTGATCTTGGACTTGTGGATAATGAAGATCTTACTGATAATGCAGATCAGGCAGAGAAGCCGGATGCAGATTCCGATACAGAGGATACTTCAGAGGAAGACAGCACAGATTCTTCAGATGATGCTACAGACTCCACAGAAGGAGATCTTACTCCTGAGGAACAGGCTCAGAAAACAGAGGAAGACAAAATTGCACAGCTTTCCCCTCAGGCTCCCAAGCTGTATCTGACCACATATTATGTGGAAGTACCGGTAGGTACAGCTCTGGATAAATTAAGCTATGTCAAGGATATTCAGGATGATACAGAGACAAGAAGTGATCTTTCAAAAAAATCCAGATCACCGGAGATGTAAATACCGCAACACCGGGAACCTATGAGCTTACATATTATGTAGTAGACAACCAGGGAAACAGCTCAAACGGAGCAATTCTCACGGTTGTAGTGAAATAAAAATCCAGATACCCTCTCCGACAGATACAGAAAATATCGGAGAGGGAAATCAATAAAGGCAAAAGATAAATGTAAGTGAGGGAAGGCGTAGAAAAGAATATGTACCAAAAAGAAAGCAGCAGTTGGGTAAAACATGCGGACTTTACCATATGTGATATGCTGTGTCTGCAGCTGGCGTTCATTCTGGCCTACTGGGTTCGGAACGGGATAAACCAGCCATATCACACAGAGCTTTACAGAAATGTAGCAATCGTAATGATCTTCATACAGCTGATGGTCACATTTTTTAATGAGAGCTTCAGCGGTGTACTGAGAAGAGGAACTCTGGTAGAGCTGAAGAAGACATTTGAGCAGTGTACGCTTGTATGTCTTCTGGTTTTGGCATATATGTTTCTCTCCAGGATCGGCAGTGACTATTCAAGAATGATCCTGCTGATTACATATGTACTTTATATTGGATTCAGCTATTGCTGCAGACAGATTCTTAAGAAATTTCTGAAAGACAGAAGATATGAAGAAGGTGAGAAGAGATCCCTTCTGATTGTCACTGTCAGCAGCAATGCAAAGAGTGTTGTAGAGAATATCCGTAAGAATAACTACGGAAATTATCATCTGGCAGGAATTGCACTTATGGACTGTGACAAGAAATCAAATTCCATAAACGGAGTACCGGTAGTTGCAGGACAGGATGATATTATCGAATATATCCATAAGAACTGGGTAGACGAAGTATTTTTTGCAGTACCGAAAGCAATCGACATCCCGGAACAGATCGTTAGGGACTGTTCTGCAATGGGTGTAGTAATTCATATGCAGCTTGCAACAATGAAATCACTTGGCAAGAATCAGATCGTGGAAGAACTGGCCGGATATCCTGTACTTTCAAGCAGCATCCGTATCGTGACACCACGTCAGATGTTTGTAAAAAGAGCGATGGATATCGCAGGCGGTCTTGTAGGCTGTCTGTTCACAGGAATCGCAGCAATCTTCCTGGTTCCGGCCATCAAGATCAAATCCCCCGGTCCTGCATTTTTCTCACAGGTCCGCATGGGAAAGAACGGACGCCCGTTCAAGATCTATAAATCCGTTCCATGTACATGGATGCTGAAGAGCGAAAGAAAGAACTCATGAAGCAGAACAATGTAAAAGACGGAATGATGTTCAAAATGGATGATGATCCACGAATCATCAAAGGAGTAGGGCACTTTATCAGAAAGACATCCCTGGATGAATTTCCGCAGTTCTGGAACATTCTGAAAGGAGACATGAGTCTTGTAGGAACAAGACCACCGACAATGGACGAGTGGGAGAAATACGAACTCCACCACCGCAAACGTCTCGCCATCAAGCCAGGCCTCACCGGTATGTGGCAGGTAAGCGGACGAAGTGACATCACAGATTTCGAGGAAGTAGTAGAACTCGACACCAGATACATTTCCGATTGGAGCCTCAAGCTCGACGTGGAAATTCTGTTTAAAACAGTAATGGTTGTATTCCGCGGAAGCGGCGCGAAGTAGGAATAATTTTAAGACTGAATATAATGACCCGAACTGCGGATGGAGCAGTTCGGGGATATAAATAAATTAGATAAGTTATAAATATAAAAGAGGAAATAAAGAAATGCACATTATTCTATTCATTTCGATCGTGCTCATTATTTCATTTCTGATTCTTCTTTTTGCCTTGGCGAAACGAAACCCGGACGAGAAGCAGACAGAAGATAAAGAGCAGGAAGAATACATAAGAGATTATGCAGAAACAGTACGAGAAACCGGAGGAACTATGAAGAAATTAGAACACTGGAAAGTAATTGCAATCTATCTTGTTATTATGATATTGTTGCAGTTAATTTTTCTTATTTTATGGCACTGCTGATGAGATTTGATTTTCGATATTCATCAATCCCGGTCGGATATTTTTCGGCGTGGAGAAGTTTTGCCCCAATATATACCATCATTATGCTGGTTACATTTGGATGTCTGCGTCTTTATAACAGCGTCTGGAGATTTGCAAGTTTTAATGAGCTAATCAAGATCACTTTTGCAACGGTCATTACCGGTGTTTTACATATTGCAGGAATTACAGCTATTTATGGAAGAATGCCGGCATCCTATTATCTCATTGGAATCATGCTGCAGTTTTTCCTGACTGTAGGAGTGCGATTTTCTTACCGTTTTATTCTTCTGGAAAGAAACAGAAGAGAGAAGAGTGAAAAAGAAGAACGCAGTAAAAATGTCATGATCATCGGAGCAGGAGAAGCAGGAAGAACAATTGTAAGAGAGCTTCAGAATGCGAAGGAAACCAATGCGAGAGTAAGATGCATCATCGATGATAACCCGAATAAATGGGGACGATATATGGAAGGTGTACCTGTTGTTGGAGGAAGAGATGATATTTTTCTGAATGTAGATAAATATCATATCAATCAGATCCTTCTTGCGATTCCAACAGCAACGTCACATCAGAAAAGAGATATTTTGAACATCTGTAAAGAGACATGCTGTGAGCTGAAACAGCTTCCGGGTGTATACCAGCTGGTAAACGGAGAAGTATCTTTAAGTAAGATGAAAAAAGTTGCAGTTGAAGATCTTCTTGGACGAGACACTATCAAAGTAAATATGTCTGAGATCTTTCAGTATCTGAAGGGAAAAAGAATCCTGGTAACCGGAGGAGGCGGTTCCATCGGAAGCGAACTTTGCAGGCAGATTGCAGGACATGAGCCGGAGCTTCTGGTAATCTTTGATATTTATGAAAACAACGCCTATGACATTGAACAGGAGCTGAAAGCAAATTATCCGAATCTGAATCTGAAAGTTCTGATCGGTTCGGTTCGTGACAGCAAGCGAATCAACTGGGTATTCGAGAAATATAAACCTGAGATCGTATACCATGCAGCAGCCCATAAGCATGTACCTCTGATGGAGAACAGCCCATGTGAGGCAATCAAAAACAATGTAATCGGTACCTATAAAACAGCCTATGCAGCAATGATGAACGGCTGCCAGAGATTTGTACTGATCAGTACAGACAAAGCAGTTAATCCGACCAATATTATGGGAGCAAGCAAACGTCTCTGTGAGATGGTCGTACAGAGCATGAATACCATCAGCCACAGTGGACACGCAGACTGGCTGCCACACCTTGGAGAACACATCAGCGGGACAAAAGAAGCTTTGCGTGATAACGAAGGAAGAGCTATGTAAATGATATTTCCACATCTGACAGGAAACAGGGAACCGAGTTTGTTGCGGTACGATTCGGAAACGTTCTGGGAAGTAACGGAAGTGTTATTCCGCTGTTCAAACGTCAGATTGAAAAAGGCGGCCCTGTGACAGTGACCCATCCGGATATTATCCGTTACTTTATGACAATCCCAGAGGCAGTAAGCCTTGTACTTCAGGCAGGAACCTATGCAAAAGGCGGTGAGATCTTTGTCCTGGATATGGGAGCTCCCGTAAAGATCGATACCCTGGCCAGAAACCTGATCAAGCTTTCCGGCTACACACCAGACGTAGACATCCAGATTACATACACCGGCCTCCGCCCAGGCGAAAAGCTCTACGAAGAAAAACTCATGGCAGAAGAAGGAATGGCCAAAACACCAAACGATCTGATACACATTGGCAAGCCAATCGAAATGGACGTACAGGAATTCTTTAAACAGCTGGAAATTCTGGCAGCCTATGGTTACGCAAACAGCGACAAGATAAGAGAAATTGTGGCTGCGATAGTACCGACTTACCATTCCGCAGATTCTGATCTGAAGATACATCAGAAGGTTTATGAGGAACTGATGAGTGAGGCGGCTGTGGCTGCGGAGAAGAATTGAGAAGTAATAAAAATACGTAATTAAAAGCACATATAAAGGGGTAATAAACCATGTTCAAAGAAAATAACAAATTTCAGAAATTTGAATCAAAAGTCTGGTTAAGCAGTCCAACAATGCACGGACCGGAAATTGAATATGTGAAAGAAGCATACGAGACAAACTGGATGTCTACAGTAGGAAAAAATATCAATGAAGTAGAAAGAATGGTATGTGAGACTATTGGTTGTAAATATGCTGTAGCTTTATCAGCAGGAACTGCATCTCTTCATCTGGCTATGAAACTGGCCGGCATGGAAGCTTATGGCATGCCGAAAGTTGGACATGGTGCATTGGAAGGAAAAAAGGTATTCTGTTCTGATATGACTTTTGATGCAACAGTTAATCCGGTTGTATATGAAGGAGGAGAACCGGTATTTATTGATACAGAATATGATACTTGGAATATGGATCCGGCAGCTCTTGAAAAAGCCTTTGAAATTTATCCGGATACAAAAGTTGTAGTTATAGCACATCTTTATGGAACACCAGGAAAAGTAGATGAATTAAATGCAATTATTAAGAAGCATAATGCCATTCTGGTAGAAGATGCAGCAGAGTCAATGGGAGCTACATATAAGGGCATTCAGACAGGAACATTTGGAAAATATAATACGATTTCATTTAATGGAAATAAGATCATCACAGGAAGTGCAGGAGGCTGTTTCCTGACAGATGATGAAGAATCAGCTAATAAAGTACGTAAATGGTCTACCCAGGCCAGAGAAAATGCTGCATGGTATCAGCATGAAGAATTAGGATACAACTACCGAATGAGTAATGTAATTGCGGGAGTTGTACGCGGACAGCTTCCATATCTGAATGAACATATTGCACAGAAAAAAGCAATCTACGAAAGATATAAAGAAGGATTCAAGGGATTGCCAGTATCTATGAATCCAATGGATCTGGAAAATTCTGAACCAAATTACTGGCTTTCATGCCTGATCATTGATAAAGATGCGATGTGCAAGCAGGTACGAGGCGAACAGGATGTTTGCTATGTAAAAGAACCAGGAAAAACCTGTCCAACAGAAATTCTGGAAGCAATTTCTTCAATCAATGCAGAAGGGCGTCCAATCTGGAAGCCAATGCATATGCAGCCGATTTATCGTTTGAATCCATTTGTTGTCAGAGACGGAAATGGTCGGGCAAGATCGAATGCTTATATTGCAGGTGAAGCTGCTGATGCAGGAATGGATATTTTTACAAGAGGATTATGTTTGCCAAGCGATAACAAGATGACCGTGGAGCAGCAGGATAGGATTATTGAAGTGATTCGGGCTTGTTTTGAGTAAAAATATTGGGGAGTGTAAATTGTGTCAAAGAAAAAGATAATTGGAATAACTGCTGCAACTATAACGGCAGGCGTGACAGTTACATCACATATTATGAAAAATCATGCAAAAAAAGAAACATACAAAGCAGAAATGATAAAGCCAGTACCGGCTCGTAAAATGAATTTTTACGAAAAGTATGTTAAAAGGGCATTAGATATAATCTGTGCATCAGCAGCTATTGTATGTTTTAGCCCAATTTATTTGGGAGTTGCGGCTATCGTCAGAATAAAGCTTGGAAGTCCTGTTTTATTTACACAGGATCGTCCGGGCTTAATCGGAAAAGATGGAAAAGAGACAATTTTTAAAATGTACAAATTCCGTACTATGACAGATGAAAGAGATGAAAATGGAGAATTACTTCCTGATGAGGTAAGACTTACCAAATTCGGAAAATGGCTTAGAAGTACAAGTTTGGATGAGTTACCGGAGGCTTTCAATATTTTGAATGGAGATAGCGGTATAATAGGGACAACCAAGAAAAACCTTGATTTTACAAGGGTTTCGCTGGCTTAGTCGAATCTGGTTATGATGATTTTTCTGCATGGTTGTGTCGGGTGAGTAGCGGAACTATGAAAATTGAATGGTTTCTTGGATGCTTATTTTGACCCACATTATAAGCTGAAAAATTATGATAAGGAGGTTTGACCTAGCCTGCGGATGCTCTTCAAAAAGAACATTCACAGGCTAGTTGTCGTGTTAGAGAAGCCTTTAAGACTGTTAAAAACAAGTAACTATTTCATTCTGTTATGAAGGAGGATGCATTATGCCACATTCAAACAAAAAAATGATTTCGTTCTTTTTGACAACAAAATGTAACCTGTGCTGTCGGTATTGTTACAACGCAAAGGAAAGAAACTGTATTGTTGAACAGACTTTAAATTTTGAAATCGCAAAAAATGGGATTGATTGGTATTTCAATAATAACCCAAGTCGCCATATAAGATTTTATGGTCCAGGAGAACCTACACAAGAATTCGAAATGCTAAAGAGAATTACAGAGTATGCTAAAAATCATCCTAATAGGGGATCAGATGTTACTGTAGAAATTCAGACAAATGGTGTATTCACTGAAGCAATTCGTAACTGGGCATTAGAAAATTTTAACATCATGTGGATGTCCTTTGATGGAATGAAAGAGATTCAGGATTATAACAGACCTTTAAATCCACAATATGCTCATCTATACAATGGACGTACATCAGCAGAAGTTCTTGAAGATAATGTAAGATGGCTTATTGAAAATAAGAATGACCGTAATCTTATGGTAGGAGCAAGGGTCACTATTACGGATAAGAACATCAGTAAACAGATGGAAATGATTGATTATTTCTATGAATTGGGAATCAGGTATGTGTGGACTAATCCTCTTTTCTATACTGTTGGGCGAGTTCCTGTATGTCAGGATATTAAGAAAAAAGAAGCGTACCATTTTGATATGGATTTGTATTTATCAGAATATATAAAAGCTTTTTACTATGCAAAGGGCAAAGGAATGTTTTGGGGAAGCTTTTTGTCAATCAATTTTGATGGAGAATCTCCTTATCATTGTAGATGTTGCACACCATTAGAAGCTCCGCATTTAACTCCTGACGGATACATATCAGCGTGCGATATGGTTGTATTGGGAGCAGAGGCATATCATATGTCCCCATTTATTGCAGGAAAATGGAATGAAAGTTCTAATGAATTTGAGTTGGATTATGAGAAAATACAACGCTTAAACATGCGTAAATCAACAGAAATGTTACATTGCAAGTCATGTCCGGCCCAACTACATTGTGGTGGGTATTGCCTTGGAGAAACTGTAAATGAATCTGGAAAACTTGATGGTCAAAATGTTGTAAAGTGCAATGCTGTTCGTAAGTTGTTAAAGGAAATTGGAACAAGTGAACCATATAAATATTTACACCCATAGGAGGAAAATTTAATGAAAAAAAGTGCATTAGTAATGGGATTTGATAACAGTGTAATTGCTAGAGAAAGTATTCTTTTATTAATTAATGAAGGATACTATGTTGTTGCAGGATATGAAGGAGATTCTATTAATAGAGAAAAATTCGTTGAGGACAATGGTATATCTTCCGAATTAGAATTTGTTCAGATTAATTACTCATCTGGCGAAACTGTAAATACTTTTATTTCACAGGTTTCAAATAGGGAATATACAGCCATTGTAAATTGTTATGCGACGTTAGCGGAAACTGCGGACAAAGGATTAAGACATGAATTTTTTGATTTTGACTATATGGAATTTTCAAGAGTCATGAATGCAAATGTAACGGCCATTGCGGCAATTGTAATTGGTTTAAAAGACAACATTGTTGAAAATGGTTGCATAGTTAATGTTACCAGCAGTGCGGCTTTTGAAGGAGCTTTTGCAACTATTTCGTACAATGCTAGTAAAGCTGCTATTGAAAATTTAAGTAAATCCCTTGCAAATAATCTGGGACCATACCGGAATATTAGAGTTAATTGTGTTGCGCCTGGATGGATTCCGCAAAGTGAATCAGTGGTAGAGGGAAATATTGTGGAATTAGCGAATAAATGTACGCCAGTCAGTCAATATGGAAAAGCTAAAGATGTTGCAAAGGCTGTGCTTTCACTGATTGATAATGAATATGCGAATGAGACTACCTTAAAAATTGATGGCGGCATAACCAGTAGCTATATGATGTATTTGCTGGAATCAGCAGATTTATCAGGACATGAAACAAAAGAAGTTATGAATCAACTTACAAAACTTGTGGATTCAGTGAAGTCAAGTGTTAAAAAGGAAATTAACTAATTATGAGCGCACAAAAAGATAAGCAAAGTAAAGCCCAGACTATACAGACAGTTGTATTTGTATGTCAGATTATTAGTACGCTTATTATTCCACTTATTTTGACAAAGTGGAATAGTATGACGATTGATCAGGGCATTGCTATTTTAGTTGCAGATGTTTCTGTTTTATTTTTGACAAGTGAGTTTTCCAATAAGTTTATTTTAGATGAATATGAGGAAAAAACGGATGGAGAATATGCGGACTTAAAAGATGAATATGCAAATCTGAAAAATGAACTGTTAATTATTGAAGAAAGCCTAAAACTAGATGATTTGTATAAACGGATTTACATGCTGGAAAATTCAGAACAAAAAGAAATATATCTCAATTCTATGAGATTATACATTAATACTATGAATGACAGGATAATGGGGGCACGTTCTGGTGCATTGTCAAGACACGATTATTATGGTGAGCTTACAAAGGCTGGGGATTCAATTATTAACGATCACAGTATTAATGGGACGAATTTTTCAGGTGAAATCTGGGCGATGACATTTTGGCAGGACGATGAATTGGATTTCAGCGATGCATATGAAAACGCATGGGTCAAAAAAATGGAATCAATGGACAACGAGGGAATTAAGACACGTAGACTGTGTGTTATGAAAAACAAGAAAGATATATTGCGTCGTGAAGTTGTGGATGAGTCTGTTAAAGATTTTTTAATTCGTTTGAAATATTACTGTCAAGAGAACGCTATATGTAAAAATACTACAGTTTTTGCGATTGATTCTATAGACACTTTGACAGTTGAACAGCAGGAGTGGATTGGAAAAGGTTTTTTTGCTACTAAACTTTCCAATGGAGAATTACGTCTGATCAGAGGTGTTAGTCTGGATAACAGAAATGCAACTACATTAGGTGGGGAAATTGATTTTGATGAAAGACGAGTAAAAGAGATTAGACATCTATGGGAGCGTTTAATTGAAGAAAGCGGAAGCCAAAGTATAAATGAATACCTTTTGAGAGTATCTTCTATGGCTGTAAAAGATGAAATGAAAAAAATGAATTTTGAAGGATGTAGTGCAAGCGGTGCAGAAGGAAAATAGTAAATTACAGTTTAATAGTAACAATGATTCTGATGAAATATCTATAAAGAAAATGGGAATTTCAGATTTTGATAATATTAAAGATTTTGTTGTTGAACAGCATAATAATCTTGAACGAGAGGATTTCTTCATAATTGAGGATATTGACACTGAATTACCAGTAATTCTTAGCAATGGTATTGTGGTTGCGATAATGCAGAATGATAAAATATTGGGGTTGCAGGCTATTGATTTGAGCTTGAAAAATAGCTTGGCTTTACAAGAAATTCTACAATCAGTTTATACAACCAATGGAGAATTATATGAGCTTGGGTGGACGATGGTACGGAAGGAATGCAGAGGAAAAAACTATGCCAAAAAGTTGATAGAACATGTGTGTAGTTATTTAGGAGATATATCTGAATATACATTAGTTGCCACAGTACACCCAGCGAATACCATTGCGCTAAAAGTCTACATGGCTTATGGTATGAAACCGATTTTTCAAACTCAATATTATGGTTATGATAGAACCTTTCTGATTAAAAAAGTAACACAAATAAAGTAAGTGGCTTTATAGAAAAATATGGGTAATAACAAGTGAATATATAGGGAGTGATGCATATGGAAAAGAAATTATTGATTGTTGCCTCAGAAAGATATGGAGATTATGTAAAGGAAATAGCAGAGTCAATGGGTTGCTTTGAGGAAATCTCCTTTGTAGATAATGACAGAGAAGAAGCTATTGGAAAACTGGAGGATGTGGAAAGTTTTTATCCGGAATATAACTGTGCAATAGCTGCATGTGACGATGGAACAGAAAGACTTGAGTGGAATAAAAAGTTGGAGACACTTTACAATATTCCAGTTTTATTTCATATGGATTCTACGATTTCTCCATCAGCTAATTTAATGCCGGGCTGTATTGTTGAACCAAGAGCTGTTGTTGGCTGTGAAAGTACTATTGGGCAGGCAACGGTCATTGGTGCCAATAGTGTAGTAGAGCCATATTGCCTTGTTGGAGATGGCTGTACATTAAAATCAGGAACAATTGTGAAATCAACAAGTATGGTTGCAATGAACACAAGCACAGAACAAGGAAGTGTTCTGTTTACATCATTAACAAAGGAATGATGAGGATTAATAATTATAGGAAGGATGAAACCGCCCTGATTTTCGTGGGGGGGGGTACACGATGAATAGTACAAATGAAATAAAGATGGATATGAAACAGGCAAAACAAAATAATACGCCAAACATACGCTGGACGCTTGTCGGGTATGATTTGATTGTATATGCATTAGTAGCAGTTATACTCCTAGTGTTATATGGGGGAATGGATAAATTATCAACTGTTGGGATCTTCCAGCAAGTAGGTCTTTCTGTTCTGTGTATTTTCACAGCACGTCTAATAGGTAAAATTTACGGGCAAGTATGGAGATATGGTGGGATTCAGTGTTATATCCGCTTGCTGTTTACTGACTCTATCGCTTTTGTGGCGTATCTATGTCTGGAACTCCTGCTTCCAGTTCAAAAAATTACATTTGCAAGATTACTTTCATTGGTTAGCTTGAATTTATTAGGAGCATTAGCACTTCGCATGATGTATCGCTATGCATACAAATGTGGAAACCAGGAGACAACACGAGGAAAAATTCTTTCTATATTATTACATATATTTTCAGGTATTGAAGCTGGAAATGAAAAAGAAGTACAGAAGATTAAAGTTGCAATTATTGGTGCTGGACGAGTTGGTGTGAGTTTGGCAGAAGAACTTTTGAATAATTCAGAAGCAGCGTATGTACCAAGATGTTTTATTGATATTAATAAGGAAAAAGTTGGACGAGATATACATGGAATTCCGGTTTGGTCTGAAACAGAAGCAACTTTTAAGAAGTTAGGCGAATTTGAAGTACAGGAAATAATTTTTGCAATCCCATCAATGGACGCAGATAAGAAAAAAGCTCTTTATGAATATTACAAGAATGCAGGATACAAATTAAAAGTTTACGATTATCCGACTATGTATGCGGCAGGAGGAAAGCGTCATCTGCGAGAGTTTGATATAGAAGAACTTTTATTTAGAAAACCGCTGGTTGTTTCGGATGAACGTACCAATGCATATTACAAAGATAAAATCGTACTGATCACAGGCGGTGGCGGTTCTATTGGGTCAGAGCTGTGCAGACAGTTGGCCAAGATGAATCCGAAGAAGATCATTATCTTAGATATTTATGAAAATGGTGCATATGATGTTCAGCAGGAATTGAAGATAGCATATGGAAATAAACTGGATTTGCAGATTGAAATTTGTTCCATCACTCATAGAAAGGCTCTTGAAAGAGTATTTGAAAAATATCATCCACAGATCATTATCAATGTAGCTGCTCACAAGCATGTCCCATTGATGGAGCATAACTGTGTAGAAGCCATTTACAACAATGTATTTGGAACACAGAATCTGGTGGAGCTTTGTGAGGAGTATGGTGCGGAACGCTTTATGATGGTATCCACGGATAAAGCGGTTAATCCGACAAATGTTATGGGTGCAACTAAGAGAATGTGCGAGATGATTGTCCAGAGTGCAAGCACACACGGAAAAGTAAAATACAGTGCAACACGATTTGGAAATGTACTTGGCAGTGCCGGATCAGTTATTCCGTTATTTAAACGCCAGATCGCTAATGGCGGACCGGTTACAGTTACAGATAAGCGAATCATCAGATATTTTATGACAATTCCGGAAGCATCACAGCTTGTTCTTCAGAGTGGTGCGATTGCCAATAATGGAGAACTGTTTGTTCTTGACATGGGACAGCCAGTAAAGATTATGGATCTGGCAGAGAACATGATTCGACTGTCTGGTGTACAGGGAATTGAAATTGTTGAAACCGGATTAAGACCGGGAGAAAAGTTATATGAGGAATTGCTAGTTAAAACAGAGGAATTGGATAAAACAGACAATAGCCTGATCTTTATTGAAAGAGATACAGCATTAAACAAAGAAGAAATATATAGAAAAATTGACGTGCTTAGAAACGCCTGTGACACAGGGGATGATCTGATTGCAAAAGAAGCATTAAGATCGGTTGTTCCAACATTCAAAACACCAGAAGAAGTAAATAAAGAAATTGCTTAATATAAAAATGGATGAAAAGAGGTAGGAGTCATGTTTAAAGAAAGTAATAAATTTGAGAAGTTTGAGTCTAAAGTATGGTTAAGCAGCCCGACTATGCATGGTCCGGAGATTGAATATGTGAAAGAAGCATATGAAACAAACTGGATGTCAACAGTTGGGAAAAATATCAACGAAGTTGAAAGAATGGCATGTGAATATATCGGATGTAAATATGCAGTTGCATTATCTGCCGGAACAGCATCATTGCATCTTGCTATGAAATTAGCTGGTATTGAAGCATATGGTATGCCAAAAGTTGGACATGGTGCATTGGAAGGAAAGAAAGTTTTTTGTTCAGATATGACTTTTGATGCCACTGTAAATCCTGTTGTTTACGAAGGTGGTGAACCGGTATTCATTGACACGGAATATGACACATGGAATATGGACCCAGTGGCACTTGAAAAAGCATTTGAAATTTATCCGGATACGAAGGTAGTAGTTGTTGCTCACCTTTATGGAACACCAGGAAAAGTAGACGAATTAAATGCTGTTATCAAGAAACATAATGCAATTCTGGTAGAAGATGCTGCGGAATCTATGGGAGCTACATACAAGGGAGTACAGACCGGTACATTTGGAAAGTATAATACGATTTCCTTTAATGGAAACAAGATTATCACCGGAAGTGCAGGTGGATGTTTCTTGACTGATGATGAAGAAGCTGCAAACAAAGTTCGTAAATGGTCTACGCAGGCAAGAGAAAATGCAGCATGGTATCAGCATGAAGAACTGGGATACAACTACCGTATGAGCAATGTAGTAGCTGGTGTAGTTCGTGGACAGTTCCCATATCTGAATGAACATATTGCACAGAAAAAAGCAATCTATGAAAGATATAAAGAAGGATTAAAAGATTTGCCAGTATCTATGAACCCAATGGATCTGGAAAATTCAGAACCAAACTATTGGCTTTCCTGCTTGATCATTGACGAAGATGCAATGTGTAAACAGGTTCGTGGCGAGCAGGATGTTTGCTATGTAAAAGAAGTGAGAAAAACTTGCCCAACTGAAATTCTGGAAGCAATTGCATCTATTAATGCAGAGGGAAGACCAATTTGGAAACCAATGCATATGCAGCCAATTTATCGTTTGAATCCGTTTGTAGTAAGAGATGGAAATGGACGTGCCAGATCAAATGCGTATATTGCAGATGGTGTAGCTGATGTAGGAATGGATATTTTTACAAGAGGATTATGCCTGCCAAGTGATAATAAGATGACTGCAGAGCAGCAGGATAGAATTATTGAAGTAATAAAAAAATGTTTTGAATAACATTTTATACAGAGAATGAAAGGAAAAATAGTTATGGGAAAAACGGTATTAGTTACAGGGATAGGTGGACTTACACCACGTTCAATTACAGGAATTATTAGAGAAAATCATCCGGATTATAAAATTATAGGGTGTGATATTGAAAAGAAAGCTATGGGCTTTTTTATGAAAGGCCTTTTGGATGAATACTATATTTGTCCACGATGCACTGATTCGGAATATTTTACATGGATTGAAAAACTTGTAGAGGCTAAACATATTGATTATGCTTTCGTTCAGCCGGAAAGTGAAATTGTAGAATGGGGAGCTTATTACGAAAGAGAAGGCAGATTCCCATGCCCAGTGTTTATGGGAAGTAAGCTGTTATCGGAATCATTGAGGGACAAGTCTATAATGGCTGATCTTCTGGAAGGTACAGATTTTATACCGAAAACAATTAAAGTTACTCAGGAAAACCCACGATTTGAGGATGTTGAAAATGAAATAGGATTTCCATGTTGGATTCGTGCAACAGAAGGAACTGGCGGGTTAGGCTCTTTGCGTTTGGATGACATTAGCAGCTATAGAAGTTGGTTATTTATAAATGCGAATATTCCTAAATTTACAGTAAGCGAATTCCTTACAGGAAGACATCTGGCAAATGAAATGCTTTATTACGATGGCGAATATGTAAAAGGAGCTGCACTGGAATGTGCTGAATATGTTATGGCAAATACAGCTCCATCGCATGTTACTGGAAATACGCATTTTGCACGTTTCCTTAATGAAGATAGAATTAATAAATTCTGTGACGATTGTATCAAATATTTGGAGAAAAAATTAGATGTACCAGCACATGGAATTTTATCATTTGATTTAAAAGAAGATAAAAATGGAGAAATGAGGTTACGGAAATCAATATTCGCCATATGGCATATGCTGGTGTTATGGCTCATGTTGGATTTGATCTGATTGAGGATACAATCAGAATCATGGAAGATGGAAACTGCAATAATGTGGTAAGAGATCAGTATCATCATTACGATAAACCCTACATATTTCTCAGAGATGTTGATGTTGAACCTATTATTTTGGAAAGCGAAGAAATCTTTGATGATCCCAAGGTTTACTTCAATATTAAATAAGTGGAAGATAAAGGGTTACATATATGTATGCAAAATGTTTTAAAAGGGTAATTGATTTTACGTTAAGTTTATGCGCATTGATTGTTCTTTCTCCATTACTTCTTGTTCTTATTATTTTAGGGGCGATTTTTATGCAGGGAAATCCGTTCTTTACGCAGGAGCGTCCTGGAAAAGGTGAGAAGGTTTTTAAATTAATAAAGTTCAGAAGCATGGATAATCGAAAAGATTCAAATGGGAATCTACTTCCGGATTCTATCCGATTGAATAAGTATGGACGTATTTTGCGTGCCACATCTTTGGATGAGCTACCGGAGTTGATTAACATATTAAATGGTGATATGTCGATTGTGGGACCAAGGCCTTTAAGAGTGTACTATTTACCTTGGTATACGGAAGAGGAAAAGCATCGGCATGATGTTAGACCTGGCTTAACAGGTTGGGCACAGGTTAATGGTAGAAATAATTTGGATTGGGATAAACGGCTGGCACTTGACGTCGAATATGTCAAAAATATATCTTTTGCTTTTGATGTAAAGATTATTTTTATGACGGTTGCTTATGTATTTAAGAGATCAGATGTAAATGTTGATAGTGTTGATGAAGGACGTTTAGACGAAATCCGAAAAGCTAAAGCGGAAAAGAAATGAATGTAATTAAGAAAGAGTAGAACTATGAAAAATATATTATTTTTGAGTTTTATAAAATATAAAACAATTAATGTACATGACTTTTATGCTGATATTCTTAGAAATTATGTGAAAGATGGACATCATGTATATGTTGTTACACCGGTAGAATCAAAATATGGGATTGAAACTTCTGTATTAAAGGAAACTGGATGTGACATTTTACAGGTAAAAATTGGTGGATACTTTAATGTTAATTCTGTTAGAAAGGGAATAACTCTAATTGAAATCGAATATCAGGTTATAACTGCTATTAAGAAATATTGGTCTTCTGTGAAGTTCGATATGGTGCTTTATGCAACTCCTCCAATTTCTTTTGCTAAAGTGATTCAATATATTAAAAAAAGAGATAATGCGGTTAGTTACTTGATGTTGAAAGATATTTTTCCACAAAATGCAGTTGATCTTGGAATGATGAGTAAGACAGGGGTAAAGAGTATACTGTATAAATATTTTAGAAAACAAGAAAAGCAGCTTTATTGTTATTCCGACAGAATTGGTTGCATGAGTCAGGCAAATGTAGATTATGTGATTAAACACAATCCAGAAATTAATTCGAGCAAGCTTGAAATTTGTCCAAATTGTATTGAACCACAGGATATGAGCATTTCTATTGAAGAAAGAAATGAATTGAGAAGAAAATATAATATTCCGTTAGACAAGACAGTATTTGTTTATGGTGGAAATTTAGGAAAACCACAAGGAATACCTTTTATCATGGAATGTCTTAAAAAACAGAAAAAAAACAGTGATGCGTATTTCTTGATAGTCGGGGGTGGTACTGAATTTGAAAAATTGCAAGAATTTTTTAATACTGAAAAGCCAGAGAATATGAAGCTAATGAGTAAATTGCCAAAAGATGATTATGATCGAATGGTTGCGGCTTGTGATGTGGGACTTATTTTCTTAGACCATAGATTTACCATTCCTAATTTTCCAAGTCGCTTATTAAGCTATATGCAGGCAAAACTTCCAGTACTTGCAGCTACTGATCCAAATACAGATATTGGTGAAGTAATTTCTCAAGGTGGTTTTGGATGGTGGTGTGAAAGTAATGATACTGAAGCGTTTTCTGAATTGGTTAAGAAAGCGTTAGAGGCAGATTTGAACGAAATGAAAACGAATGAAACAAAATATTTAATGGAAAATTATACAGCAAATATGATATACAAGAATATCAACAAATCAATTGGATGGAAATAATGTTTGAGCTTGGTAGTGCTGGAGATGTTTCAAGTATGTTGATATTTGAATACAATAATATGTTTGGTGAGGTATCAAAATGAAAATATTAATAGTAATGGGAGGATTTTTTCCAGGGCAAAAGTACGGAGGTCCTCCTGTGAGCGTAAATAATTTTTGCTCTCTTTTTCGGGAAGATGAATGCTATATAGTCACTAAAAATCATGATAAAGATGAAAGTGTACCGTATGAGGGAATTGATTCTGGAATTTGGACGAAGAGAGATAACTGTTATGTTAAATATGTAAGCGATGAAAGTTATAAAAAATCTGAATTTGAAAAAGTAATATTGGAAATAAAACCAGATGTGCTGTATCTTCAGGGATTATTCCAAAGCTGTGTTTTACCTTGTTTAGAACTGGCAAAACAGTATTCTTTAAAGGTTGTGTTAGCACCTAGGGGAGAACTGTGTGCTGGAGCATTAAAAAAGAAATATAAGAAGATACCATATATTGCATATTTAAAAATGAAAAATCTGGTGAGGAATATAGCGTATCAATCTACGAGTGAAGAAGAATCAGCAGCAATTATAAAATATTTAAAAGCTGATAGCGAAAAAATTCATTTTCTGACGAATATCCCTTCAATTCCGGAAAAGCAATATATACATGAACTCAAAAAAAGTGGTGAGGGAAAATTTGTATTTGTTTCAAGAATACATCCAAAGAAAAATTTGATTAGTGCAATTGAGTATATGAAAGATATTAAAGGAAAGGTTGTATTTGATATTTATGGACCGATAGAAGATGAGGAATATTGGAAACAATGTAATCAAAAGATACATGAATTGCCTCAAAATATAACAGTTAATTATTGTGGATTGGTAAGCCATGAAAAAGTTCACGAAATATTTAGCTTATATAATGCATTTTTATTTCCTACGTTTAGTGAAAACTATGGACATGTAATTGCGGAAGCATTATCGGTTGGAACAGCAGTAATAATCAGTGATCAAACTCCATGGTCGGATATTAATGAAGCAAAAGCAGGATGGGCAATTCCGTTGGACAATAGAGAAAAATTCGTAGAAGCTATCCAAAGTGTTATAGATCAAAAACCTGATGATAATAAGAAGCAAATAAAAGCTGTTGAGAAATATATAAATAATAAAGTTAATTTAAAAGAAATCAGGCAGGAATACAAAAAAGCATTTGACTTATAGCTCTTTGGGTTTTGGAGGCAGTTTATATGACGATAAGAAAAAATGCATGGGAACAATTTGCTTTTTTAGATATACCATTGTTTTTATTGGGAATGAACTACATGCTCTATAATGCATTGGCTATGGACACAATGAAAACAATATTTCGTGTAGGAGCAATCTGCTTATTACTTGCTGGCTGGATTTTAAAAGGGAAATTTATAGTTGATAAGAAAGCTTTTTTTGCAATGGCACTTGCGATGGTATCCTTAATGTTAAATGGAAGTATGGCACTTAACTTTGTTGTAATTGTACTATTTGCTATATGTGCTAGTTATTCGTTAGAAACAATTGTAAAAAGTGCATTTAGAATAAATGTTTTCTTGGTACTAGTTATGATAGTGCTTATGGCACTGCATATTGTAAATAACACAAGCTACGTTTCTACAATGGGAAGACTTAGATATACATTAGGATTTGAAAATCCCAATGTTGCGGCTTTATTTTATTCTTCAGCAATATATCTATTACTTGTTTCAAGAAAAAAATTAAAAGGGATTGTTGTTATTTTTGCTTTTTTAATGACAGGAGTTGTTTTTTATTATACTAATAGTAGAACGTCACTGTTAGCATTGCTGGCATTCGTTGCATTAGAAGGTATGTACCTTTTCTTTGAAAAAAGAAATATGGAAAATGCTTTAAGAATATTTGGAAAGTGTTCGATTGCGATTATAGATATGTTATTTATACTAAATTTAGTTAGTGTTTTTATTATTGATAAATTTATGGTATTTGATGCGCTGCTAAGTTTTAGAATTAGTACATTTTCAAGAATGATTAATAGTTCTGGAATAAAGTGTTTTCTGCTAGGAGGAACTACTGCAACGGTAGATAACTTCTATTATATGTTGCTATTTCAGTATGGAATTTTTATTTATATTTTCGTAGCGATTTCTACGCATTTTGCTATGAAGAAAATGGTAACAAGTAGAAATAGTAGATACATATCATTACTTGTAGGACTTTTTTTGGTAGCAATGATGGAAAGCAGTCTGATAAGACCAGAAATATTAGTTGCGTTAGTTGTATGGAAAATTATTTTATCAGGAAATAATGATCTTTGATAGAGAGCAATACGGAAATAAACGAGGAAATAGAATAAATGAGTAAAAAAAATAGTATATGGGTTGGCATATTACATATGGGATTGGGGACTGTATTAGCACAGATGATAAATATTGTTGTACAGCCAATTTTGACACGTGTATTTCCCGCTGAAACGTTGGGTATCTATACTTATTTGATTTCACTTGCAACTATGATTATTCCAGTGGCGTCATTGAAATTAGACATGTTAATTGTATCTGAACCAAATGAAAAAGAAGCTCAGTATATAACGGATGCATGTATAATTATCAATATTTTGATTTCATTAATATACGCAATTGTAATTATATTTGGATATCAAGTATCAGATAATAATATTTTTAATAAATATGGGATCATCATTTACGTTGTTCCAGTATTAGTATTTACTAATGGACTTAGATTTTTATTCATTAGTTATTTAAATCGGTATAAAGAGTACAAAACGATTTCTATAATTGCAATCATCAGGGAAGCTATTAGGGCTGTTATTCAAGTAGGGGCAGGTTTTCTTTCTTTAGGAGTATTTTCTTTATCTATGGGATATGCAGTTTCACCGTTGTTTGGACTAAATATTCAGATGAGAAATTATCTGAAAGAATTGAAAGAACGTCCACGTATTAATTTAAAGAAATTTAAAGAAATTGTATTGGTAAAAGGGAAAAGACAAATACTTTTTCTAGTACCAGCTCAGTTTATAAATAGTTTTTCGGCTTCACTTGTAACAATTTCAATTACGGCACTTTTTTCAGCAAAGATATTAGGATACTATTCAGCCGGAGTAAGAATATTAGATATCCCTATAGTTTTTATTACGTCTAATGTTAGTAAAGTTTGCTACCAAAGAATTAGTGAAAATGTTGCAAATAAGAAACCAGTATTAAGGACGCTAATGTCAGTAATAATAGTGCTATCTGCAGTATCTATTATGGGATTTGGAACACTTTATGTTATAGCGCCTAGACTTTCTGAGATTGTTTTTGGACAGGGCTATAGAGTGGCAGGAGAATATATTCGATGTTTATGTGTGATGTATGCAGTTAGGTTAGTGGCAACATCTTTTGCGGGAGTGTATACGGTATTTAAAAAACAGAATTTTGAATTATTTTTGAATATTTTATTAATTGTATCAGCAGGAGTAAGTTATGTGGTATGTAGCATGTTTAACTTTGAAGTAACTACATATTTAAAATTTATGAATACAGGATATACAATAGTGTATTTGCTGATGCTGTTGGGTTATATAGTTATGTGTAAAAATTATGATAAAAAAATAAGGAGTGTAGAATAATGAGTACATTTACTAACAAAACATTAATGATAACTGGCGGAACTGGTTCATTTGGAAATGCTGTTTTGAATCGATTCCTAAAACAGATATTGGAGAGATTCGTATTTTTTCACGAGACGAAAAGAAGCAGGATGACATGCGACACGATTTCCAGGCGAGAATGCCAGAAGTAGCAGATAAAATCAAGTTTTATATTGGAGATGTTCGTGATTTACAGTCTGTAAGAGCTGCAATGCCAGGTGTAGATTATATCTTTCATGCAGCAGCTTTAAAGCAGGTGCCATCATGTGAATTCTTCCCGATGGAGGCAGTTCGTACAAATGTCATTGGAACAGAGAATGTGCTTACAGCAGCGATTGAGGAAGGGGTTGAGTCTGTTATTTGTTTATCAACAGATAAGGCAGCGTATCCGATTAATGCAATGGGAATTACAAAAGCAATTGAAGAAAAAGTTGCAGTTGCAAAATCCAGAATGTCTGGAAAAACAAAGATTTGTTGTACCCGTTATGGAAATGTTATGTGCAGTCGTGGTTCAGTTATTCCACTTTGGATTGATCAGATCAAGCAAGGAAATCCGATTACATTGACAGAGCCATCTATGACACGTTTTATTATGAGCTTGGAGGAAGCTGTTGATCTTGTATTGTTTGCATTTGAGCATGGCGAGAATGGAGATCTTCTGATTCAGAAAGCTCCAGCTTGTACAATTCAGACACAGGCAGAAGCAGTGTGCGAGCTGTTTGGTGGAAAGAAAGGGGATATTAAGGTAATTGGTATTCGTCATGGAGAGAAGATGTATGAAACTCTTCTTACAAATGAAGAATGTGCGAAAGCTGTTGATATGGGTAATTTCTATCGTGTTCCGGCCGACAATCGAGGTCTGAATTATGATAAATACTTCAAAGACGGCGATGAGAAGAGAAATACTCTGACAGAGTTTAATTCTAATAATACTAAGAGATTAAATTTGGAAGAAACAAAAGAAAAGATTGCTTCTTTGGCATATATTCAGGCTGAACTTGCAAAGATGGAATAGTAATAAATTATATGACGGAAGGGGGAGTGCATGATGAGCGAAAATTCAAATTTTGATGCGAATGTAGAACGTATATATGATAATCTGGAATTGTTGGAGAAGGGACATGTTTATGAATTGCAAAAAACTCCGGGAATATCGAAATGTGCTACATTAGCAAATCGAATAAGAGATGATGTAGATGTGATTGTTAAAGCACTTGATGAAAAGGAGGATATGGAAGCTACAGATGAAGAGCAATTTAACTTGCTTGCAAAGTTGTTAGGTGGGTTATATGCGGAATTTTCATCACTGGCTAAAAAACAGCCGGATGCTTTAACGAATGCATTTAAAACGAGTCAGGTCAATCGTGTACTTTCTCCTCTGAAACAGATAATGGCATCGGAAGATTCTACACAGTATTTGGATTTATTACAGGAAGCTGATGATGGACAGGCGAATGGAAAAGGAAGAAGTTCATATAGTGATGCTGTAATTATAATGAGCCAGTACAAAACTGCCTGCGATGAGTTTAGATTAAAATACTTTAACAAAGGCTGGGACATGTTGTGGCAGAGATGAGGTGTTTTGAAAAATGCTGTTATCAGATTATTTGAAAATAGGAGAAGTATTGGAGAACATAGGTGTATTTGATCCAGTTCTGGATAAGGATAATGCTTTTTTTATTAATATCCAGAGATTGAAAGAAACAACTACTCCAGAATTTGAAGGCTCTTATGATAGAATCAATGATTTTTTTCGGAAAATTCATAAAATTGTTGGATCGTGCGGAACAGAAAAGTTTAAAAGATACATATTTCCGGGCTGCATTTGACATATTCAAATTTTCAGAAGTAAATGGCATTTGTCTGGGTTTTGGAGAAAAAGCACCCGGATCAGGATTTGGACCTAAAATATCAAAAATGGTATTGGAAACAGCGTATGATATAGTTAAGGCTGGAATTGAAGATCCGGAGTTTTTTCAACTATTACCATTGTTCCAGGACAATGTTGGACCTGATCGTTTAAGCGACATGATTGCAACATTGATTTTACCAGACATACAGGCATATACGGAGAGAGTGAACCAACAACTTGGAATTACAATAGATAATTATCCGGATAAGTTGTTTAATAATGGATTATTATGCAACCCGGCAAAAGGATATGAGGTACTCTTGCTTCCGACAGAAATATTGCATAAATTGCCGGTAGCAAAATCATGGGAAGAAATAGATTCAGTCATTGTAGAGAATAATACAATTCGTGCTATGATGAATAATGAGGTAGCAGAACACTGGACACAATGGGCTGCAACTGATCGCAAATATTATTTGCGGGAGAAAATATTTAAGGATTCAGAAAAGTGTAAGCAGGTTATCGAAGCGTATCGAGAGGAAAAACTGGATGCATACAATCCGGAAGAACAGATTGATTATTTTCTTGCTAAATTATGGCAGAGAATAGAGAAAAGTGGAATATCATGGTTGTCAAAACATAAAAGCAGGGAAATTGACAGCAAAGCTGCTTCACTTGAGATTTTAAATTTTTCAAAAATTGGGTAGAATATAATAGAGGCTGGGAAGTCATATTAAGTGCCGGAACTCAGAAGCGTGAAAAAATTGTGCAGCGAGTGATTCACTTATCTGGTATAGCCTATATTCAGGCAAATAATTTAAGCCTAAGTTGTGAAGCTGATGAGGGTAGAGGACCGGTGGACTTCAAAATTAGCCGAGGACAGGATATAACGGTTATAGAAGTAAAATTATCTTCTAATGGTCAGTATATGCATGGATATGACACGCAGGTGGAGGAATATGCAAAAGCTGAACAGACGGATAATATGATTTATGTATTAGTTGATGTTGGAAATCCAGTAAAGGTAAAAAAACTTCTTGATCGCTATAATAGAGATATAGATGAAGGTAAAAAAGTTCCAGAAGTAATTATGATAGATTCAACAAGTAAAGAATCTGCAAGTATCACATGATTACTATAATGAAGTGAATAACGTATATTGATAGAATATTCAAAGAAAGAGAGTGCAAATGGCAATGGGAACATATGATAATGTGAAATGGAAAGAAAATGGAAAATTAAAATTGTTAATTATTGTAGGAACCAGACCGGAAATTATCCGCTTGGCTGCTGTGATTAATAAAACTCGTAAGTATTTTGATGTGATTCTTGCGCATACCGGACAGAATTATGATTATAATTTAAATGGTGTATTTTTTAAGGACTTAAAGTTGGAAAATCCGGAAGTATATCTGAACGCTGTCGGAGCAGATCTTGGAGAAACCTGTGGAAATATTATTGCACAGAGTTATAAGCTGATGGTGGAGATTAAACCGGATGCGGTGCTGGTTCTTGGAGATACGAATAGCTGTCTGTCAGTAATTGGTGCGAAGAGATTGCATATTCCGATTTTTCATATGGAGGCAGGTAATCGTTGTAAAGATGAGTGTTTGCCTGAAGAGACAAACAGACGTATTGTAGATATTATTTCTGATGTGAACATGGCATATTCTGAACACGCACGCAGATATTTAGCGGATTGTGGTTTGCCAAAAGAGCGTACTTATGTAACTGGTTCGCCTATGGCAGAGGTATTGCATAATAATCTGGCAGAGATTGAAGCATCAGACATTCATAGCAGACTTGGCTTGGAAAAAGGGAAATATATTTTGCTGTCAGCACATCGTGAGGAAAATATTGATACAGAAAAGAATTTCTTATCTTTATTTAATGCAATCAATAAGATGGCTGAGAAGTATGATATGCCAATTTTATATTCATGCCATCCAAGAAGCAAAAAGAGAATTGAATCCACTGGATTTAAACTTGATTCGAGAGTAATTCAGCATGAACCACTTGGGTTCCACGATTATAACTGTCTGCAGATGAATGCGTTTGCAGTAGTGTCAGATTCGGGAACATTACCGGAAGAGAGTAGCTTTTTTACATCAGTTGGACATCCATTCCCGGCTGTATGTATCCGCACATCAACAGAACGTCCGGAAGCATTAGATAAAGCATGTTTTATTCTTTCAGGAATTGACGAAAAAGGATTGTTACAGTCTGTTGATACTGCAGTTGAAATGAACAGAGCAGGAGATTATGGTGTTCCAGTTCCAGATTATATTGAAGAAAATGTTAGTTCAAAAGTTGTAAAAATTATTCAGAGCTATACTGGTGTTGTTAATAAAATGGTTTGGAGAAAAGAAGTGTAAGTGGAATGTTGCGCTGATTCTATAACAAATGGAATAAGGATGTGAGTTGTATGAATATTTTGATAACAGGTGCGAAAGGCATGGTAGGGACTGCCTTAGTAAATAATTTAAAAAATATCCGGGATAACAAAAATAGGACAAGACCGAATATCTCAGTAGAAAATATTTATGAGTATGATCTTGATTCAACGCCAGAAGAATTAGATCAGTATTGTCAGAAGGCTGATTTTGTATTTAATCTGGCGGGAGTAAATCGTCCTGAAAATCCGGAAGATTTTATGAAAGGGAATTTTGGATTTGCTTCTGATTTACTGAATACATTAAAGAAGTACAATAATAAAGCAACAATTATGCTTTCTTCATCAATACAGGCTACACTTGCAGGACGTTTTGGAAACTCAGAGTATGGACGTTCAAAAAAAGCAGGCGAGGAATTGTTTTTTGATTATGCAAATGAAACAGGAGCTAAGGTTGCCGTATACCGTTTCCCTAATTTGATGGGACATTCCAGACCGAAATATAATTCTGCAGTATCAACTTTCTGTTGGGCGGTAGCAAATGATGAAGAATTTACTGTAATGATAGTAGCACAGAATTGGAATTGCTGTATATTGATGATTTAGTAGAAGGTATGTTTGATCTGATAGAAGGCAAGGAGAAGCACTGCGAATTTGATGGTGTGGAAACGGTTATAAAAGCTGATGGAAAATATTGTTGCGTTCCAGTAACACATAAAGTTACATTGGGAGAAATCGTGGACTTATTGCAGCAGTTTAAAGAACAGCCAACGACACTTATGATGCCTAAGATGCCAGAAGGCTCTTTTGCAAAGAAATTGTACAGTTTGTATTTAACATATCTTCCAACAGAAAAATTTAAATATGTATTAAAAATGAATGTGGATGATCGTGGTAGTTTTACAGAATTAGTGCATACTCAGGATTGCGGTCAGGTGTCAATTAATATCAGCAGGCCGGGAATTACAAAAGGACAGCATTGGCATAATTCTAAATGGGAACTTTTCATTGTTGTGGCAGGACATGGCTTAATTCAGGAACGCAATATTAATACAGGAGAAAAGGTGGAATTTGAAGTAAGCGGAGATAAAATTGAGGCTATACATATGATTCCAGGCTGGACACATAATATTATCAACTTGAGTGAAACGGAAAATCTTGTGACTGTTATGACATGTAATGAGATTTTTAATCCAGAAAGACCGGATACATTTTTTGAAGAAGTATAGTATTTGGGGAGGTAGAAGTAAAATGAAAATAGCAGTAGCAGGAACTGGATATGTGGGACTTTCTATTGCCACATTATTATCTCAAAATCATGAGGTAATGGCAGTAGATATTGTTCCGGAAAAAGTAGAGAAAATTAATAAAAGGATTAGTCCGATTCAGGATGAGTATATTGAAAAATACCTAAAGGAAAAAGAGTTAAAGCTGACAGCTACGTTGGATGCAGAGGCTGCGTATAAGAATGCGGATTTTGTAGTTATTGCTGCACCTACAAATTATGATAGCAAGAAAAATTTTTTTTGATACATCAGCAGTAGAAGCTGTGATTAAGTTGGTTATTGAATATAACCCAGATGCAATTATGGTAATTAAATCTACAATTCCAGTAGGGTATACCGCAAGCATTAGAAAAAAATTCCACTGTGATAATATTATTTTCAGCCCAGAATTTTTACGAGAGTCAAAAGCATTATATGATAATCTGTATCCATCAAGAATTATTGTGGGAACAGATCTTGAGAATGCTAGACTTGTAAAAGCTGCAAACACGTTTGCTGGATTATTACAGGAAGGTGCTATTAAAGAAAATATTGATACTTTGATTATGGGATTTACAGAGGCCGAAGCAGTGAAGTTGTTTGCTAATACATATCTGGCTCTCAGAGTTTCCTATTTCAATGAGCTTGACACTTATGCTGAAATGAAAGGATTGAATACACAGCAGATCATTAATGGTGTGTGTCTTGATCACAAGATTGTTCTCATTATAACAATCCGTCA
>ENA-OQCO01000135-OQCO01000135.1-human-gut-metagenome-genome-assembly--contig:-NODE-135-length-42041-cov-2.366250_pt1 | contig 42041 bp, 36 predicted proteins | sample MGYA00242500_ERZ504582 | MGnify/ENA primary metagenome ERZ504582 (study PRJEB26092, sample SAMD00036346) | human gut metagenome | host: Homo sapiens | study: EMG produced TPA metagenomics assembly of... | reverse complement strand
TGAAAAAACATGAGAAATACTAGAGTAATCAAATACTCAAAATGGCATAGCTCATGTTTTTTTAGTATAAAATATATATTTTAATAAAGATATATTCATATTATTCTCTAAACGCAGCCAGTCTTTCAGATATGGATCTGTGATCTTGCCCGCATCCATGATCTGTACACCATCAAGCCATACAGAAGAATTCAGACAGATACCATCACAATGAGATTTTGCATCCTGTCCATGTGGCGGTGCATCAAACGGACTGACATACCCGATTCCCCATTCTGTGGAGCCCCATACACGCTCATCCTCCACAATATTTCCTGTAAGGATCGCGCCTGGATTAAAACCATACGCAATATGCGCAAGCTTGAACATTCCTTCATCTTCAAAGCTTTTCAGATGCTCTTCAAAAATGGCTGCATCACGGCCTCCTTCAATTTTTACGATTTTACTGTTTTCAATAGTAAGTCGGATCGGAGCATCCGGTGTTGTTCCAAAAGGCGGTGTCACTGATCCGTCAAAAACGATCACTCCATTGATACTTCCAAACTGCGGCACAACATTGATCTGGCCCGTAAGCATATGGATTCCAGGTACAGTTGCATTTCCGCAGTCACATGCTGTGTAATGGGCTGGATCGATCTCAAATGAAACATCGCAGCCTGCCGGAGTTGTGACACGCATGTTCTTCGCATTTTTTGTTTTTTCAGTGATAGCAAGCATAAATTTTTTCAGCTGTTCTGTCTCCACATTGCCGATAGTACGAATCATCAGATCCGGATTGAAATCTACCAGGCACATGTAACGCATTTTTTATTCTCTGCTTCTGCACGCTCAAACGGTGTGGAATAAAGAAGCCACTGATGATTGAACTCGATCCATACATCTGCACAAAGAAGTGCTGCGCTTAACGCATCGACCGGAAGATCCGGGTCTGCTGCTTTTCCCACTCCCCCTGGTGTGGGCACTGAAATTACCATAGCATGTGCACCTGCATTTTTCGCACTGTTTTTTACTGCTTCTACAACAGATGCATCCGAATCATCATCTGCTGTGATGATCACGGTTTCTCCGGATTTTACACCGAAAATTTCTTTTACCAGCTTATCTGCCGCTGTTTCAAGTGTGATATTCATGTTTTTTTCCTTTCCAATTCGTAGTGTCCCGAAAAAACTTTATCTGATCTGTAATGTTTCTGAGTCACCGTAATTGTTTAACATGATAACACAATGATTTTTCAATTTGTATGGAATTATTCTAAAATACAAACCAGGAATTTGTAATTTCTTCAAAGCATAAGCCATGGCACATCTTTTTGCCATGGCTTATGGATCATCCTTTATGCTTTTATCGCCCAGCGCATCTTCGTTGATCTGGCTCTGCCGTTCTGGGCACACTCCAAGGCAGACGGACGGATCACATCTTTGGCGTAATCGGAGTAGATGCCTTCTTTATACCCCTGTTTCAAGGCTTTCTTTACCAGCTTATCCTCTCCTGAATGGAAAGTGAGTATTGCCACTCTTCCACCTGGTTTCAGCACTCCCGGAAGTTTCTCCATGAATTCATAAAGAACTTCGAATTCTCGGTTTACATCGATACGCAGAGCCTGAAAAACTCTCTGGCATGTTTTTTTCACAGTGTCTTTCCGCTCCTTCTCCGGAAGGGAGGATAATGTTCTTTCGATGACTTCGCGGAGTTTAGTAGTGGTATCTATGCGATTCCCTCTTCGGATCTCATCGGTGATTGCTTTGGCGATTTCCTCGCAGTAAGGCTCATCGGAATTCTCATCCAGCATTCCTGCAAGTTCCTCTCTGGAAATCGTATCCAGACGCTCTGCTGCACTGATTCCTGCCTCCTGGTTCAGCCTTAAGTCCAGCGGACCGTCCACCTTGAAGGAAAAACCTCTCCTGGGATTGTCGATCTGCATGGAAGATACTCCAAGATCTGCAAGAATAAAGTCAAAACCGCCTGCTTCTTTTGCAATCTCATCAATGGTGCAGAAATTCTGAAGCTTCACTGTCAGCATATCTTCCCCGAATCCCAGATCTGCCAGACGTTTCTTCGTCCTGGCTGATTCTTCCGGATCCACATCTGTGGCATATATATGTCCCTGGCCTTTCAGACATTCCAGCATGGCTTTCGTATGACCGCCATATCCAAGTGTCGCATCAAATCCAATCTGTCCCGGCCTGATATCCAGAAAATCAATGATCTCTTTTACCATAATGGAAATGTGCATTCCCGCAGGTGTGTTGCCCTTGCTGATCACATGTTCAATGGTATCCTTATACTTCTCCGGCTGAAGCTCTTTATATTTCTCCTCGAATTTCTTCGGGTATTTTCCTTTATAACGCACACGTCTCTTGTGCGGTGTCTGTGATTCCTGGTTCATAATGTCTCCTTTATAATTATATTCTCTCACTGCACATTTTTATCATGTACACATGATACCATGATTTTTTTTCTTCGTAAACCACCGGAAACAAGTTCCTGCATTTCACATTTTCTGATATAATTCTTTATATACTAATGATCGGGAGGGTTTGAAAATGATAATTTATGTTGATGGTTCTGCTCTCCGTCCAGGTGACGGAACCGAAAGATCCCCATTCAAAACTATTTCAGAAGCTGCCGCAAAAGCTCTTCCAGGTGATGAAGTTCTTGTTGCACCTGGTATCTACAGGGAGGCTGTTGATCCGCGCAATTCCGGAACTGCCACCAAACGGATCACCTACCGCTCCGCCCAAAAAGGTCAGGCTCATATCACGGGCAGCGAACCTGTAAAAAGCTGGTCCCATGTAGAAGGAAATATATGGAAAGCAACGATCCCAAACGGAGTTTTCAGTGATTACAATCCCTTCACCACCCTGGTGTCCGGTGACTGGTTCATTGCTTCCATGATCGCGCACACAGGAGATGTTTTTCTTGATGAAAAATCCATGTACGAAGTCACAGACCTTGAGCAGGTAAAAAATCCGTTAAAAAGCCAGACTTCCTGGGATCCTGAATTCTCTTTGTACACCTGGTATACTGAGCAGGATGAAGAAAAAGATCAGACAATTCTTTACGCCAACTTCCAGGAGAAAGATCCTAACAGAGAAAATGTAGAGATCAGCGTAAGAAAGAATTGTTTTTATCCTTCCAGTGAGGGAATCGGCTACATTACTCTTTCCGGCTTTAAGATCAGCCAGGCAGCCACTCAATGGGCTCCTCCAACCGCTTACCAGGAAGGAATGGTCGGCCCTCACTGGTCCAAAGGATGGATCATTGAAGACTGCGAGATCTATGAAGCCAAATGCAGCGGAATTTCTCTTGGAAAATATCTCCAGCCAAATAACAACAACAAATGGCTGAAATGGAAATATAAAGATGGAACTCAGACAGAACGTGACTGCATCTGCCAGGCTTCCTATGAAGGATGGGACAAAGAACATATTGGCTCCCACATCATCCGAAGATGTGACATCCATCACTGCGGTCAGACCGGTATTGTCGGACATCTGGGAGGTGTTTTTTCCATTATTGAAGATAATCACATCCACCATATCAACAACAAGCAGAACCTGGCCGGCGCAGAGATCGGCGGTATCAAAATGCACGCAGCTATCGATGTGATCATCCGCAGAAACCATATCCACAACTGCACCAGAGGAATCTGGCTGGACTGGCAGGCACAAGGAACACGCGTTACCGGAAATCTTTTTCATCATAACTGTCTGCCGGATGATTTCACAGACTGTGAAAAAGCATACAATAGTGTAGGCGAAGATCTTTTTATCGAGGTATCTCATGGACCTACCCTGGTAGACCATAATCTGATGCTCTCCGACCGTTCCCTGAGCTTGCCACACAGGGCGTTGCACTTGTGCATAACCTGATCTGCGGTTCGCTTGTTTCTGTAGGGATTGGAACAGATAATGGTGCTCCCATCATTCCGTCTCCTCGGTACACGCCATACCATGTACACCACGGAACTCAGATTGCAGGATTTATGACTATCCTTCATGGAGATATGAAATTTTACAATAACATTTTCATTCAGAAAAAAATCCGTTCCTGCATGAAAGCATTATCTGAACTTATGGGAAGCGACGGCAACATGTGGGATAACTGCAATATGATCACCGGTACTTCTCCATATGATGAATATCCGACTTTTGAACAATGGAAAAAGAATTTCGAGGGCTACTGTGGAATGGGATCTGATGTGGGTGATCTCTATTATGAACACCTTCCTGTGTGGGCGTCCGGCAACTGCTATTTCAACGGTGCACGCCCCTGGAAAGAAGAATCCGATGCCTTTTCAGACACAGAAAATACTGTCAGCATCTCCCTGGAGCAAAAAGACGGTGGCTGGTATCTTCATACCAATCTCTATGATTTTCTCCCGGAAAATACGGACGGCATTATCTCCACAGAAACTCTTGGAATAGCTTTTGAACCGGAACAGAAATATGAAAATCCGGATGGTTCTCCGATAATTTTTAATCAGGATTTCTCTGGTGAGCATAGAGATGTCCTTACCTGTGCAGGGCCGTTTACAAATAAGGAATCTGCATCCCGTAAATTGTTTTAACTGAATCTTAATCAGACAATAAGCCTTCATCTGATGATCATTCTGTTCATATCACAGAACAGTATCAGCAGGTGAAGGCTTATTTCGTTATGATAATTATTCAGACATTCACAGTTGAACTATAACGCTTCTTTGGTTCAATTTAATTTCATTCGAGAAGTCGTGTACTATCAAATATCTGCAAAAAAGCCCTGACAGTCTGGAAAACTCCAGACCGTCAGGGCCTCTCATATTCTGATTTACATCAGAACGATTTTATTCAGCTTAGGCGTTCTTTTTAGCGATTGCTGCCTGTGCTGCTGCAAGACGAGCGATCGGTACACGGAACGGTGAGCAGGATACATAGTCAAGTCCGATCTCGTTGCAGAACTCTACGGAAGACGGATCTCCACCGTGCTCACCACAGATACCTACGTGAAGTTTCGGGTTAACCGGTTTTCCAAGCTGGATTGCCATCTTCATGAGCTTACCAACGCCAACCTGATCAAGTTTAGCAAATGGATCGTTCTCGAAGATCTTAGCATCATAGTATGCGTTAAGGAACTTACCAGCATCATCACGAGAGAATCCGTATGTCATCTGTGTAAGGTCGTTTGTACCGAAGCAGAAGAAGTCAGCCTCTTTAGCGATATCATCAGCTGTAAGAGCTGCTCTCGGGATCTCGATCATAGTACCAACCTCATACTCAAGGTCAGAACCAGCTGCTTTGATCTCAGCATCTGCTGTCTCTACAACGAATTTCTTAACATATTTAAGCTCTTTGATGTCACCAACAAGCGGAATCATGATCTCCGGTTTGATGTTCCAGTCCGGATGATTCTTCTTAACGTTGATAGCTGCACGGATAACAGCACTTGTCTGCATCTTAGCAATCTCTGGATAAGTAACAGCAAGACGGCATCCACGATGTCCCATCATCGGGTTGAACTCGTGAAGGGAAGCGATGATTGTCTTGATCTGCTCTACAGTCTTGCCCTGAGCATCAGCCAGTTTCTTGATGTCCTCTTCCTCTGTAGGAACGAACTCATGAAGTGGCGGATCAAGGAAACGAATTGTTACAGGATTTCCTTCAAGTGCCTCATAGAGTTTCTCGAAGTCTCCCTGCTGCTCCGGAAGGATCTTAGCAAGTGCTGCTTCTCTCTCCTCTACTGTCTCAGAGCAGATCATCTCACGGAATGCATCAATTCTGTTGCCCTCAAAGAACATATGCTCTGTACGGCAAAGACCAATTCCCTCTGCACCAAGCTCACGAGCTTTCTTAGCATCAGCAGGAGTATCAGCGTTTGTACGAACTTTCATTGTTCTGTACTTGTCAGCCCATCCCATGATACGTCCGAACTCACCAGCGATCTTAGCATCTACAGTCGGGATAAGTCCGTCATAGATGTTACCTGTTGTACCATCAATGGAGATTGCATCTCCTTCATGGAACTCTTTACCAGCAAGTGTGAATTTCTTGTTCTCCTCATCCATAGCGATATCGCCGCATCCGGATACACAGCAGGATCCCATACCACGAGCAACTACAGCTGCGTGAGATGTCATACCACCACGAACTGTCAGGATACCCTGAGCAGCTTTCATACCTGTGATATCCTCTGGGGATGTCTCAAGACGAACAAGAACAACTTTCTCTCCTCTTGCAGCCCACTCAACAGCGTCCTCTGCAGAGAATACGATCTTACCGCAAGCAGCTCCTGGAGAAGCACCAAGACCTTTACCCATCGGTGTAGCAGCTTTAAGAGCAGCTGCATCGAACTGCGGATGAAGAAGTGTATCAAGGTTACGAGGATCGATCATTGCAACAGCCTCTTCCTCAGTTCTCATTCCCTCATCAACGAGGTCACAAGCGATCTTAAGAGCAGCCTGTGCAGTTCTCTTACCATTACGTGTCTGAAGCATATACAGTTTACCATGCTCTACAGTAAACTCCATATCCTGCATGTCTCTGTAATGTTTCTCAAGTGTCTCGCAAACCTGTTTGAACTGTACGAATGCTTCCGGGAACTTCTGCTCCATCTCGGAGATGTGCATAGGTGTACGAACACCAGCAACTACGTCCTCGCCCTGTGCATTGGTAAGGAACTCACCGAACAGACCGTTAGCACCTGTAGCAGGGTCACGTGTGAATGCAACACCTGTACCACAGTCATCACCCATGTTACCGAATGCCATCATCTGTACGTTAACAGCTGTACCCCAGGAATATGGGATATCGTTGTCACGACGATATACGTTCGCACGTGGGTTGTCCCAGGAACGGAATACGGCTTTGATTGCGCCTACCAGCTGCTCCTCGGATCAGTTGGGAAATCAGCACCGATTTTGGATTTATACTCAGCTTTGAACTGGTCAGCAAGCTCATGCAGGTCAGCAGCTGTAAGCTCAACGTCCTGCTTAACACCTCTCTTGGTCTTCATCTCATCGATGAGCTCCTCGAAGTATTTCTTACCAACTTCCATAACTACGTCAGAATACATCTGGATGAATCTTCTGTAGCAGTCCCAAGCCCAACGCTCATTGCCGGATTTCTCAGCAAGAGTGTTAACAACTTCTTCATTTAAACCAAGGTTGAGGATTGTGTCCATCATACCAGGCATAGATGCTCTCGCACCAGAACGAACGGATACAAGCAGAGGATTTTCTTTGTCACCGAATTTCTTACCGGTAACTCCTTCCATCTTGGTAATTGCTTCCATGATCTGAGCCATGATCTCATCGTTGATGGATCTGCCATCCTCGTAGTACTGTGTGCAGGCCTCTGTTGTGATTGTGAAGCCCTGCGGTACAGGAAGACCGAGGTTTGTCATCTCAGCAAGGTTGGCACCTTTGCCGCCCAGAAGATTTCTCATAGTAGCATTACCTTCTGTAAACATGTAAACCCATTTTGCCATTTTACATTTTCCTCCTAATTATTGTTCTTTAAAACATAAAAAAATTATGTTTTCTACGCACATAATTATTGTATAGATTTATCCTTCATTAGTCAAGGTTATTCTTCCAAAAAACAGCAATTTCTCTTGGTAAATCTGACAGATTTTCCAGTTATATTTTTCATGGATTGTATTTTTCTCGTTATCGTCTGTAAAATGTGCTAAAATAGAAAAAAACATACAGCAATTCCGGAGTAATATTGCCTGAATGCTGTCATACAGGAGGTTTATCATGACACGAACAATTGAAAACAGTTTTCTTAAGATTTCCGTTTCTGACCACGGTGCCGAGCTTACCGGTATCTACGACAAAGTAAATGACCGCGAAGTTCTCTGGCAGGCAGATCCGGCTTACTGGAAACGTCATGCGCCGGTGCTTTTTCCTAATGTAGGCCGCAATTATAAAGATATCTGGCGTCTGAACGGAAAGGAATATCCTTCCAGACAGCACGGATTTGCAAGAGACAGTGAATTCATCTGCACAGATATCACGGACACCTCCCTGACCTTTGTCCTGAAGTCCTCTGAAGAAACCCTGAAGGTTTATCCGTTTGCCTTTGCTCTGAAGATCACCTACACTCTGAAGGAGCATGATCTGGATGTATGCTGGGAAGTAGTTAATAAAGATTCTGAAACCATGTATTTTACCATCGGCGGCCATCCGGCATTCCGCGTTCCTGTACGTGAGGGCGAATCACAGAGCGATTACCGTCTTGCTTTTGAAGAACAGAACGCTCTTACCTATCTTCTTATCGATACATCCGTGGGAACAGTCATTGCCGATGAGCCGCATACTCTTTCACTTGAAAAGGGAACCTGCACAATTGATCCTCATATGTTCGATAAAGACGCCCTTGTGTTTGACAATGGACAGATCCAAAAGGCAGGTATCCTTCTCCCTGACGGCACTCCGTATCTTACACTTACCAGTGAAGGTTTCCCTAATTTCGGTATCTGGTCTGTACCTGGTGCACCTTTCGTATGCCTGGAGCCATGGATGGGCCGCTGTGATAACTGTGGTTTTGAAAAGTCCCTTTCTGAAAAAGCAAATATCAATGTGCTGAAGCCGGACGAGGAATTTATCAAAAGCTATCAGATTACCGTACACTGAGCTATGGTATAAAAAATCCGCCATACATCGGCTATTTCAGCTGTCTGTATGACGGATTTTTTTATTTATCTTACTGTCTCAATACGCTCTTATTCTCTCACAAAATGATACTGATAAGCTCTGTACTCCCCAAACTCTGCAGGAAGCGGCATTCCGCCATGCATCAGTGCAGCACCGGAATAGATTTTTCCTGTAGACTGTTCTTTGTACATTGCAGTTTCCTCAAGGCCGCGAAGCTGCACATAATTCACAGTCATGTTTCCATGGATCTCTTCCATGACAACATTGAGAAGAATTTCTTCCTGAGAATTTCCAACGATCTCCCACGCACAGATCTCGCTCTTAAACGGATCTGTCAGACGATAATACCGTCCATTCTGGATCAGTGGTGCATATTTTCGGAATTCCCTGATCTGGCTTCGAACCTCGTCTTTTTCTTCCTCAGTAAGCTTCAGAAGATCCAGCTCATAGCCAAAAGTTCCGGACATAGCAACCACACCTCTGGTATGTAACGGAGTGATCCTTCCTGTCTGATGGTTCGGCACTGCAGATACATGTGCTCCCATGGCCGATACCGGATATCCGAAGGAAGTGCCATACTGGATCCGAAGCCTGTCAATAGCATCGGAGTTGTCGCTGCACCAGATCTGCGGTGTGTAATACAGCATACCTGCGTCAAATCTTCCGCCGCCGCCACTGCAGCCCTCGATCAGAAGATCCGGATAGCGATTCACCATACGGTCCAGAAAATCGTACAATCCCAGGACATAATCATACATTACACGTCCCTGATCCTTGGTCATTACGGAAAATACATCCATCAGGCTTCGGTTCATGTCCCATTTAACGTACTCAATGTTGGCATTATCCAATACTGCACTGATCTGTCCGAAAATTCCGTCTACAACTTCTTTTCTGGAGAAATCAAGTACCAGCTGATTTCTGGATCTTACGGGTTTTCTTCCCGGAATTGTGAGTGCCCAGTCCGGATGCTCACGGTAAAGATCACTGTCCTCGGAGATCATCTCCGGCTCGATCCAGATACCGAATTTCACACCAAGGTCATTGACTCTCTTTACAAGTCCGCCGAGAGTCTCTCCAAGCTTGGCTTCGTTGACATACCAGTCCCCAAGACCACTGTTGTCATCATCACGTTTTCCAAACCAGCCATCATCCAGAACCAGCATATCAATACCAAGGCTCTTTGCCTCTTTTGCCAGATTATATAAAGTCTCCCCTGTAAAATCAAAATATGCTGCCTCCCAGCTGTTTACCAGCACCGGACGGATCTCTGTCTTATATTTACCACGGCAGATATGATGACGGATGCAGCTGTGCAGATTCTGGGAAAGACGGTTCATTCCCTGATCTGTGTAGCTTAAGATCACCTCAGGTGCATAGAAGGTCTCCCCGGCTTCCAGCGGATACCGGAAGCACTCCTCCTGTACACCAAGGAGCATTCTTGTCTGATTGTACTGATCTTTAAGAACCTCACCCTGGAAATTCCCACTGTATACAAAGGACATAGCATAGCAGCCTCCATGATCCTCTGTTGTGTCCTTCTCTGCCAGGATCATCATCGGATTATACTGATGGCTGGATGTGCCACGGACACTGCCGATCATCTGACTTCCATGAGCCACCGGTACTCTCTGCAGATTCCGCTCCATGGCATGTCTTCCGTAAAAAGTAAGCAGGTCATAATCTCCGTAAAGAAAATCCAGTTCTGCGGACATCACCTTGTTCACATAGATCTTCTCACTGCTCTGATTGCGGACATAGACGCTTCTTGTAATGATATCCAGTTCCGGAAGTACACCGTAAAGAAGCATGGCCTCCACGCCGGTAGCCGGATCCTCCAGTACGATCTCCAGAGTCTGTGCCTCATCATTATCCGCATAAACAGCTGGAAGCCCCGGAAGGCTGTATTTACCGTCACGGATAGTATAGTTCTTGTAACGCATATCACAGCTCATGCTTCCGTCACCGTTTTCCAGCATCAGTGATGCACTGCGGAAATCTCCGTTTCCGTAGCAGGAAAGCTCCTGTGGAAGAGAATCCATGGAATAGGTTCTGTCTGTTCCCGCATCATAGGGATTTCCGGAAAATCCTCTGTCATAGTAGGTCAGAAGATAATCCATGCAGCCTTCTGCCTTTTTACCATAATAGAGATGAAGAAGAAATCCGTACTGATCCACCTGCATCTGATATGTAGTTTCTTTTGTCTGCAGGGTAAACGTTCTGTCTTTCTCGCAGTAGATGATTCCCATATGTGAATCCTCCTTTTTCTTGTGTTTTTATTTTACGGCACCGTTTACAACACCATTTAAAATGTGCTTCTGGCAGATCAGATAAAACAGAAGGATCGGAAGCAGTGCCAGCAGATAAGAGGCAAACGCAAGGTTATAATTTGTTCCGAACTGAGTCTGGAAATTCAGCTGTGCCAGGGGCAATGTGGTTCCACCCGTAGATCCGGACATGATAACCAGTGGAGTCATAACATCATTCCAGGTTCCAAGTGCTGTCAGAACTGCCACTGTGGCATGCATCGGCTTCATGATCGGAAAGATGATCTTCCAATATGTTTTCCAGGTGCTGGCTCCATCCACACAGGCCGCCTCCTCAAGGGCCATTGGAATGTTTGTCAGATATCCAGAGTAAAGAAGCACGTTCATTGGCATGTAAAATACCGTATAGAGAATGATCACACCGACTTTGTTATCAAGGCCCATCTCAGCAGTCTGCTTTACAAGCGGCATCATCAGGATAGCAAACGGAACAAACATACCGCTCACTACATAGAGATAGATAAATTTATAAAATTTACTTCTCTTGTTTCTGGCTATAGCATAACCTAAAAGTGAATGAATTACAATAGCAAGAACCACTGTGATCACAGTGATCAATACACTGTTTCCAAGAGAATGCCAGAAGTCTGTTACCTCCATAGCTTCCCTGAAATTGGCAAGACTGAATTTCTCTGGCAGAGACAGGATCCCGGCTACACTGTTGGTCATCTCTGTCGGCTGCTTGAATGCGATCACAATTGTCATATAAAGCGGAAATACCACTGTGATAAGGCCAAGGATCAGAAGGATCGTTACCGGCCAGTTCGCTTTTTCTCTTACTTTCGTTTTCATTACAGCTGCTCCTCCTTTTTCCCTGTGATAGTCAACTGCATTGCAGAAATGATCACGATCACAATAAAGAATATAACCGCATTGGCACTCTGGAATCCAAACTGACCGCCACTCATACCATTGTTATAGATCAGATAGGAAATGGATTCCGTACTCTGTGCAGGACCACCCTTTGTCAAAGCCATGATCTGATCAAATACCATCAGGAAGTTTTTCACACAGAGAACCATGTTGATACTGAAAAACGGAACGATCAGCGGGAATGTCAGGTAACGGAACTTACTGAATCCGGTAGCACCGTCAATAGCTCCTGCCTCGTATACATCCTCCGGCACTGTCTGGAGGCCCGAAATATAGATAATGGTATTCATTGCGATGGACTGCCATGCACAAACAATCACGATGGCTACCCATGCAAGGCTCGTACTGGAAAGCATGCTGGAAGACAATGTTTTATTTCCGACCATCTTTCCGAATGCAGGCAGGATATATGTAAAGAAATAATTGAAAATATATCCTACGACCAGTGCGCCAAGTACATTCGGAATAAAATAAGCTCCACGCAGTGCACTCTTGAAACGGATCTTGCTGTTCAGTCCAAGTGCCAGGATCAGGCTGAGTACATTCGTTACGATAGTTGCCACGATGGCCAGCTTAAAGGTAAACAGATAGGAACCGCCAACACGGCTGTCTGTAAAAAGATCCTTATAGTTTCGAAGTCCTACCCAGTCATAGCTTCCATAGCCTTTAAAGTTCGTAAAGCTGTAGATCACACCCTTGATCAGAGGCAGTGTGTTAAAGCAGAAAAATAATGCCACGATCGGAATGGTGATCAGAAGAAAGGTCAGCTTTCTTCCACTCATAGATTTTTTTCCCATGATCAGTTCTCTCCTTCCCCGTTCTTCTCCTCATAGTCCTGTACTTTACGGATAATGTCACGGTTATATCTTGTCCAGTCTGTATCAAATTTTTTCAGGAATGCATCTTTATCCTTTTTCATCAGGAAGGTCTGGATCTGTGCATCCACAGCCATCTCTGTAGGATAATAATGATCCTGGTAGTCGGCCATCCTTCCCTCTTCTATGTATTCCTTCATACCATCCAGAGTAGAGGGAAGTGTGAAATCACCCTCTTTACAGGGAACTGCCTTCTGGTCATCCAGATATGTCTGTATATTCTCATCCTCAAGAAGGAAATCCAGCACTTCATATGCAGCTTCCTTATTCTCACAGTCATCCATCACACAGAACTGAAGGTCAACTCCGGAATTCAGTTTGTTTTCTGACGGATCATTGCTTGCCGGTGTTACAAAAGAATCAATATCCATATCCGGATTTACACTCTGGATCTGCGGGATCGCATAGCTTCCGATGGGATACATGGCAGCCTCCCCTTTTGCAAAAGCGGTGCAGGCTCCATTGTAATCATAGGCAAAGGGATCATCCGGTCCATACTGGATAAGCTCCAGCATACGGTCTGCTACTTCCTTATACTCTTTTGCAAAAGTAGTGTTTCCCTGGTTTACCTGGCGGCATACATCGGCTGGTGCAAGATCTACTGCAATAGAATTCCACGGTGCAAGACAGGTCCAGGTATCTTTAAATCCGAAATAAAGCGGCTGGATACCTGCATCCTGAATTTCCTGGCAAAGGCTCATAAATTCATCCCATGTAGTCGGGATCTGCCAGCCATGCTCCTTGAAAAGCTCACGATTGTAAAGGATTCCGGCGGCATTGGCCACGTAAGGAACCGCATAGACTCCGTCTTCCGGAACGAATTCCAGCGCTTTATCAATTTCTTTATATGCATCTTTGATTGAATCCAGTCCCTGATAATCGGAAATATCCATCAGCATATCAGAATCAATAAAATTGGAAAAGTTAACATCGCCTCCGATTCCGATGATATCCGGATTATCCTCACGGATAAATCTTGTCTTCAATACGGTCATAGCATCGTTTGGTGATTCGATGGTAAGATGGATATCATCATGAGTGGCATTGAATTTTTCTTCCATTTTTTCAAATGCCTTAACCGCTTCCGGTTTATACTGCACAAGTTCGATCTCTGTCTTTCCACTGTCCTTTTTACCTGTGCTGCATCCGCTCAATGTAACGGAAGCTGCCATAGTAAAGGCAAGTCCCATACAGAGGATCCATTTACTTCTGTTGCGCATCTTGTTATGCTCCTTCCTTTTCCTTTTATTTGATAAGTCGGATATCACCCATTTAACTGATATGGCTATCCGGGTTCTCCAATACTTATTCTCTGGTTTCTTTTTTCTGAAAGCTATTTTAACATAGCTTTATGCTTGCATAAATAGCAGTGTTTTTCTTGTTTATATCAAAATGCAATTTTTCTCTGTCTTCATTAAAGTCCTCTAGCATTTTGATATATTTTACACCTATATCACTACTTTTATCTAAAATTAGTATATTCCAGATTTATCGAAAATCAACAAGTTTCTCGAGAAACTTAATTTATCACAAAGTTTTATCGATTATCCTTCTCTTTTTTGTATATTTTACAGGCTGTTTTTGTAATTGCATTTTTATACATATGTTGAAGTTCCCTGCTGTTTTATATATAATGTTACTGAAACCAGACAAAATCATACGCCTAAAGGATAAAAATATGAATGACCTTCTCTTCTCCGTTTTTCCAAATGAAAACTTTGTTGATATCGGACTATACCAATATGGCTGGGAGCACTGCGCTCCGGCACATTCATTCGGCCCGGCAGCACGAAACCATTATATTTTTCATTATGTGATCTCCGGTACAGGAACTCTGATGGCAGACAATTCCGCAGGAGAGACCATCACCTATCAGGTAAAAAGCGGCCAGGGTTTCATGCTTTTTCCCGGTCAGATCAACACCTACATTGCAGATACCGGCTTTCCATGGGAGTACACCTGGGTGGAATTTGACGGGCTCCGGGCAAAAGAGATCGTGGAAACTGCAGGTTTAAGTCCGGACCATCCGGTCTATCACAGCCACTCTGCAGATCTCCGCCAGAAAATGATGGAGGAAATGCTTTATATCAGCCATAATTCCCAGGAATCACCCTTTCATCTTATCGGACATACCTGGCTTTTTCTGGATTACTTTATGCGCTCTACTGAAACTGTCCGCATGAAACAGGATGGAAGTATCCGTGATTTTTATATCAAGGAGGCGCTCTCTTTTATTGAACAGAATTTCCAGAATGATATTTCCATTGAGGATATCGCAGCCTGCTGCGGCCTGAACCGAAGCTACTTCGGTAAGATCTTCCACGACACCATCGGACGTTCTCCCCAGGAATTCCTGATCAGCTATCGCATGACCAAAGCTGCAGAACTTCTTAAGATCACAGCCCTGTCTATCGCAGATATCGGAAATGCAGTCGGATATCCCAATCAGCTGCATTTTTCCCGGGCTTTCAAAAATATATACGGAATTTCGCCAAGAAACTGGCGGATGAAAAACAGACTTGTTGAAAAAAAGCCTCCGGACATAAAATAGCCGGAGGTTTTTTATTAAAAAATATATTTACTTAAAATGTAAATTTATCAGCAAAATATGCGTCAAGCTCATCGATCTTCACACGCACCTGCTCCATAGTGTCACGGTCACGGACTGTAACTGCACCGTCATTCTCAGACTCAAAATCATAAGTGATGCAGAACGGAGTACCGATCTCATCCTGTCTGCGGTAACGTTTACCGATATTTCCACGGTCATCATACTCGCAGTTGTACTTCTTGGAAAGCTGCTGGTAGATCTTCTCAGCACCCTCATTAAGCTTCTTGGAAAGCGGAAGCACACCAATCTTAACCGGTGCAAGTACCGGATGGAAATGAAGGACTGTACGGACATCATTCTTCTCTGCATCCAGAACTTCCTCATCATAAGCACTGCAGAGGAAAGCAAGTACCATACGGTCTGCTCCAAGTGACGGCTCGATAACATATGGGATATATTTCTGTTTCTTCTCATCGTCAAAGTATGTGAGATCCTGACCGGATACATTCTGATGCTGTGTCAGGTCATAATCTGTTCTGTCAGCGATTCCCCAGAGCTCACCCCATCCGAATGGGAACAGGAATTCCACATCTGTGGTAGCCTTGCTGTAGAAGCTCAGCTCTTCCTTATCATGGTCACGGTAACGAACCTCATCATCCTTAAGTCCGAGAGCACTCAGCCAGTCAAGACAGAACTTCTTCCAGTATGCGAACCACTCAAGATCTGTATCCGGCTCACAGAAGAACTCAAGCTCCATCTGCTCGAACTCACGGGTACGGAATGTGAAGTTACCCGGTGTGATCTCGTTACGGAAGGATTTACCAATCTGGCCGATACCAAACGGAATTTTTTTACGGGATGTTCTCTGTACGTTCTTGAAGTTTACGAAAATACCCTGTGCTGTCTCCGGTCTTAAATATACAGTATTCTTGGCATCCTCGGTAACACCCTGGAATGTCTTGAACATCAGGTTGAACTGACGGATATCTGTGAAGTTGTGTTTACCACAGCTCGGGCATCCTACCTCGTGCTCCTTGATGAAGTCCATCATCTTCTCCTGGGACCAGGCATCCACACTTCCCTCAATGGCAATATCATGCTCTGCACAGAAGTCCTCAATGAGCTTATCTGCACGGAAACGCTCGTGGCACTCTTTACAGTCCATAAGAGGATCAGAGAATCCACCAAGATGTCCGGAAGCGATCCATGTCTGCGGATTCATAAGGATGGCACAGTCAACACCTACGTTGTACGGAGACTCCTGAATGAATTTCTGCCACCATGCACGTTTTACGTTATTTTTAAGCTCTACACCGAGATTTCCGTAATCCCATGTGTTTGCCAGGCCGCCGTAGATCTCGGAACCCGGGTAAACAAAGCCTCTGGCTTTTGCAAGAGCTACGATCTTTTCCATTGTTTTTTCCATGATTTCTCTCCTCTTGACTTGCAGCTGTCACGTAAAATACGGCCCGGAAAGCTCCGGAAAAAGCTGCTTTTTTACATTTTTTGGTCTTATTATACTAGTATCCTCATGATTTTTCAAGGATATTTCCATATGTATTACATCCTGTACTGCTTTTGTAAAATAAATCGTTACGGCCATTCCCCAACCGGCAGTGATCTATCTCATCATTTCCAGAATTTCCAGACTTTTAAACCGTTTGTCTGTATTCAGCTCTGTATACCGGTAAATATGGCGTTCCAGCTCACGGAGCACATCACCCCGCACTGTAAACGTATACAGTTTGGACAGCGGCGAAACTGCTATATAACGCATTGCATACAGGGCAGCCTCCGAGATCCGCTTCCGGTCCATGGCCAGCCTGCTGCAATCTGCACACAGGATCCCGTGCTCATCCTGGGAGAAAAAAACATCTCCGGTTTCTTCTTCCGTAAGCTCTCTCCCACAGCCCGCACACTGAAACAGCTGCGGCATCAGTCCCTGGATCGCCATAGTCCGAAGCTCATAGATACAGCGCACCAGCCGGTCTTCTATATGAGGGTTCAAAATGGCTTTGATAGTCACATAGAGAAGATTCATCATCTCCTTCTCATCTGTTCCCTCCTTGCCGAAATAATCCGCAAGCTCCAGAAAATAATATCCGTAGTAAATCCCAGGCTGCCGGGTAGCCAGCTCCACAAAATGATGCTGCACACTGACCTGGTTCAGATTATAACTGGATCTTCCTTCAAAAAGAGTAAAGCTTCCGAATACAAAGGGATTGGCTGCTGCCATAAACGGACTGTTCTGCCGTCTCGCACCCTTGGCAAAAGCGGAAATCTTTCCCCTCTCTCTTGTGAGAAGAACGATTCTCTTGTCATAATCCCCTACCGGCATGGCAGAAAGCACCACTCCCTGTACAGTAATCAGATCACTCATTTTCAGATTTCTTTCTTGTCATATCCAAAGTTCTTGATCAGAAAATCACTGTCTCTCCAGTTTTTAGTCACCTTTACCCAGAGTTTCAGGTTGACCTTGGCTTCCAGCATCCGCTCCAGCTCGTAACGGGCATTGCTTCCGATCTTCTTCAGCATGGAGCCCTGTTTGCCGATGATGATTCCCTTGTGGGAATTTCTCTCGCAGATGATCGTCGCATCAATATCAATGATATTGCTTCTGCCCGGCCGTTTCTTCATCCGGTCAATGGCAACTGCGATTCCATGAGGAATCTCCTCATCCAGTGCATGAAGTGCTTTCTCACGGATGATCTCTGCTGCGATCTGACGCTGTGGCTGATCTGTAACTGTATCTTCATCATAAAACATCGGTCCATAAGGAAGATATTTAAAAATACTCGGAATGATATCCTGTGTATTGTTTCCGCGAAGTGCAGAACATGGGATGATCTCTGCAAAATCACAGATCTTGCGGTAAGTATCAATGGCCGGAAGAAGTTCCTCTTTTTTCACAGTATCGATCTTGTTGATGATCAGGATTACCGGAACACCTACCTTCTGAAGCTGTTCCGCAATATGACGCTCTCCTGCACCCACAAAAGTAGATGGCTCTACCAGCCACATGATAGCATCCACTTCCTTCAGGGTTCTCTCTGCAACCTGCACCATGTATTCACCAAGCTTGTTTTTTGCCTTGTGGATACCCGGGGTATCAAGAAATACGATCTGACCCTCATCACAGGTATAAACAGTCTGGATCTTGTTTCTTGTTGTCTGGGGTTTATTGGATGTGATCGCAATCTTCTGTCCGATGAGATGGTTCATCAGTGTGGATTTTCCAACATTCGGTCTTCCGATGATCGCAACAAAACCTGATTTTAAATTATTTTCCATTCTTTATCCTCTCATACTCCTCTTATGATCTGCTGTCTGTTAAACGGGACAGCAGATCTGATCAATTACATAAAAAGTATCAGCAGCTGATCAGCGGCTTTACTTCCATAAATACATCTTCTGCCTTGGAGATCGCTGTCTCACTTCCCACAACACAAATCTGCTCATCTGCAAGTACTGCTTCCACAAGAGCAGCCAGTGCCTGAATATCTTCTTTCTGCGCACCAAGGATCTGGTCTCTTTCTTTCTGGAGCATTTCCTCTGTAACTTTGGAGAAATAAGCTGCTTTGGAAACACTTCCCTGCATCTGCGGAGTTCTTGGAACATCCTTGTTGCTGATGGTTCCGATGATATATTTGGTCATCTCACGCTCATCAGCCTCAAATGCGCGGATATAATCCGGTACGCCCTGATATACCTCAAGTGTTCTCTTAAGATGCGGGTCACGGTAAGATACCAGAAAGCTCTCTCCGCTTCTCTTAAATCCGCTCATACAGCCGTACGCGCCGCCTTTGACACGGATATTGATCCAGAGATAGTCGTAGCTTAAGATCACTTTCAGGATTTCAAGTGCACCTGTGTACTCCAGACCTTTTTTGCGGAAGTTTCCGTTCTGTGCCACATACTGAACCTGGCCAGAAGTCTTAAATGCCTCATTTTTCTTTGTACAGAACAGCTGTGAAACTGCTTCCGGTTTCTGTCCGTTAAACAGGACTTTTCGGGTTTCTGAAGTCTGAATTTTTACTGCATCCAGAGACTCTCTCTCTCCTGTATAGCTTACGCAGAAATTCTCAGGACGAAGGACTTCTTCCATTACTCTGCGGAGATTTCTGACGATTTCATCCTTGCAGCTGTCAAAATTCTTCTCCAACTTCTCGATAAACTGATAATATCCGATTCCTGCCATGTCATCCTGGAATGCAGCCATCGGAGAAGCATAGGAGGCACCTCGGAGAACTGCTGTGGAATGTCCTGCACTTACCAGATTGGCCTGTGCCTGGATTTCACTCTGGCGATGATCTCATAGAGCCGCTTGGTGTCATCCAGTTTGGAAGTTGTAAGAACCTCCCGGATCATGGAAAACATGAAATCCATCTCAGGATATAAAGCCTTGCCTCTTACTGCAAACATGGCACGGAAAGCATCTGTATCTATGGCACTGTCATAAACCTCGATTCCGTAAGCAATTCCACCGGTTCTCGCATTTACTTCATTAAACAGTTCGCCATAACTGTAATTCTCTGTATCCACTGCACCAAGTACAGATTTCAAAAGTCCCAGATAATGGATAGTGTCTGTATCGAAATTATGGATTTCAAAAAGAAGATCTGCATATCCGATACCATTGGTGCATACATCATGATACAGGAACAGACTGTCATCCACAAAATGTTCCTCATTGGTGATTCCTGTGATCTCTTTCTTGATATCTCCTCTGGAAAGCATCGGAATGCAGGTCAGTGCTTCCGGATTTTCCTCAGATTCCTGATAAGCCTCAAGTGCTTTTGTGCACTCTGCCATCTTGGTAAGCTCTTCATCAGAAAGACTGCTGCGATAATTCTCCAGCCTCTCTTCAAGCTCCTGATCTCTTTTTGCAGCGAGGCCGCGCTCCGGTACCAGAGAAAGAATGGAACCGTGGGTATTGTCCAGAAGATACTTGCGGATCAGTTCCTCAAAATATCCTTCTTCTGCTGCCTTCTTGAGGAATTCAAACCCCTCCAGAAGCTGTACCTCGCAGAATGGTTTCTCATCATCATAAAGCCAGCTGCTTAAGATATCCAGCCCGTACATCAGTCCCTTTGGATAGGACGAGAAATCTGCCTCACGGAAACGGAACTCATAATAGTTGATTCCGGCTTTCACTGCCTTCTTGTCAATGCCTTCCTCTGCAATCTTTGTGAGGGTATCGCGGATCACTTTCACGAATTCCTCTTTCTGGCTTAAGTTGGCACCTTTTGCCACAATGGAGAAATAAGTCTGCTTGATGCCGTCCTCAAAAGAACCGTAGATATCTTTACCGATCTTCGCATCCAGAAGAGCCTGTTTCAGCGGTGCTCCCGGTGCACTTAAAAGTGCATAGTCCAGAACTTCAAAAGCAAGGCTTAAATTAATATCCTTCGCCTGTCCCACAACCATATTGTAAGAAAGATAAGTATTGTCCTCTTCTCCCTCGTTCTCCGCAATCGGATAATTTTTCCGGATATCTTTTACCCGGACAAAGGACTCCTGATCCTTGATCTGGGAATCAATGGCAAGGGCATCAAAAGCGGAAAGATAATGTTCATCAATAAATGCCAGCTTCTCCTCCATATCCATATTTCCGTAAAGATAGATAAAGCTGTTGGACGGATGATAATAACGTCTGTGGAAATCCAGGAAATTCTCATATGTCAGATCCGGGATGTTCACAGGATCTCCGCCGGACTCACAGCCGTAAGTAGTATCCGGGAACAGAGAGTTCATGATTTCACGCTCCAGAACATCGTCTGGTGAAGAGAATGCTCCCTTCATCTCATTATAGACAACACCATTGTATTTCAGAGGTCCTTCTTTGTTCTCAAGATGATAGTTCCAGCCTTCCTGGCGGAAAATCTCCTCTTTTTTATAGATATTCGGATAAAATACCGCATCCAGATATACATGCATCAGGTTCTGGAAATCACGGTCATTGCAGCTTGCCACCGGATAACAGGTCTTGTCCGGATAAGTCATAGCATTCAGGAATGTGTTGAGAGAGCCTTTAACCAGTTCTACAAAAGGATCTTTCAGTGGAAACTCCCTGGAGCCACACAGTACACTGTGTTCCAAAATGTGTGCCACACCTGTGCTGTCCTTTGGCGGTGTACGGAATGCAATATTAAAAACCTTGTTCTCATCGTCATTCTCGATGAGCATTACTCTGGCTCCTGTTTTTTTGTGGCGTAGAAGCCAGCCTTTGGAATGAATATCCTGAAGGTCTTCCTCTTTCAGGACCTCATATGCGTTCAGATGATTTGGATTCATTTAATTACCTCCTGAATTATTCGGCATAAAAGGCTGCCTGAGTATTCAGACAGCCTGAAACGGAAAGCAAAATACTTCCTAAATGTTTCCCTCGTTAGGATAATACTGCCTGTAGATTTCTCTGGCAGCTCTTGTGATGATCCCAAGCTCAGATTCCATACCAAGAGTACCCGGAAGATCTACTGCGGTCTCCCTGATATCTCTCTGAAGCTTGGACTTGGCACTGTCTTCCTTAATGTGGATCAGTCCGCAAAGGGTAGTGTTGTAGGATTTATCTGTCTGGCAGAGATCCATATATACCAGTACCATATGGCAGCATTCTCTGTAAAGAAGCTCCTCATAAAGTCCGCCCTTCTCCTGGATTTCCTGAAATTTCAGTTTCGTAAGATACTTGCCGATCTCTTTCTTCGCACTTCTTGTTCCAAAGAATCTGGAACCGGAATTCCTGTTAAATTCCATGGTCATCCAGAGTCCAAGATATCCGTCAGCTCTGGTATCTCCTGCTTCAGATTTATCACTGTAGCGGATCTCCCAGAGTTCCTTACGGATCTTGTTTCCTTCCGGATCTTCCTCTGCAGCAATGGACTGCTCCAGAAGCTTCAGCCGTTCCATGGGTTCTTTCTCTCTATAGTATTTCGCAATTGTTGGTGTATCCATTCATTCTTCCTCCCAATATCAGAATATTATATCAGACAACCTCCGAAAAATACACCCTATCTGTGATTTCGGGACTTTTTCAGATGGCCTGAGCTTTTCTTTCCTCTGGTATCACAAAGATATACATTGCGGATATACCAAAGTGCCTTGTCTTCCCCATATTTATCCAGGATCCTTAAGAGACCTTCCAGTTCTTTCTTTGTCTGAGGATGGATGAACCAGAGCTTCTCCTTGCTTTTCAGGAAATAATCCAGCGGTTCATGATGGGTATAGGCATCACCCAGATAATTTCTGGACGCGCTGATGCGGTCCATGACCATCTCAGCTACATATTTCTTCGGCATCCTGGCTCCCATGATCACATGCTCACCGTCAAGGGAATAATCTACCCAATGTTCAAAATGGTGCCTGTTCCTTCCCTTGTGGTGCAGCCAGGACATGGATACGCCTGTTGCCTCTCTCTCTGCGTTATTGGGGCTTCTTGTTCCCTGATAATATTTACATCCTACCAGAAATTCCGTGGGGGAGTATTTGGACAGGTCATGAAGCAGTCCCTGTTTGTATAATCCGATACGGAAACAGTATTTCATCACCAGAAACTTATGCCTCGTGATCGTCTTGAAGTGCAGCCACGGGTGCCACGAATGCATCTTTCTCCGCCTCCTGTCTGCCCAGAAGTACCACAATGGCACGCGGGCCTATTTCAATTGATTTTCTGTATTCTTCTTTATCCTCCACATGGAAACCCTCTCCATGAAGAGAAGTATCTGCGATTTTTTTCCAGCACATGCCCTCCGGAAGATTGGGGAGTGCCAGACTCCGGTTCTCCCAGTGGAAATTATATCCTACATAGATAAAATCATCCGGGGCTGCCTCTTTATCTTCTTTTTCTCTTGCATAAGCTCCGTAGTACATCAGTCCCAGAAGCCTGCTGGTATTCTCATAGCTTAAATACCAGGCACGTTCGCCGTGGAGGGATACATCCGGAAAACCCTTTGTAAGGTAATCCACGCCCTTTAGTTCTACCGGCATATGAAGCACGGGATGTTCTTTACGGAAAGCAATAGCATCTTTTACAAATTCATATAAGCCACGGTTTCTGGCAAGACCTTTCCAGTCGATCCATCCTGTTGCATTATCCTGGCAGTAAGCATTATTATTTCCACCCTGAGAATTGCCGAACTCATCACCATTGTAGATCATGGGAACGCCCTGGCTTAAAAGCATCATAAGAAACGCATTCTTGATCTGACGCTCTCTCATCTGACGTACGGAAACCTTTCGGCTTGCTCCCTCGATTCCGCAGTTCCAGGAATAATTGTAACTGCTTCCGTCCTGATTTCCTTCTTCATTGGCTTCATTATGTTTATAATTGTAGCTTACCAGATCATTCATGGTGAATCCGTCCTGACATACCATATAATTGATCACACCATGATTCTCACTGTTGTGGCGGATATGCCATGCAGCAGCTTCCACCATACCCTCGTCGCTCTTTAAAAACCGGCGCATATCCTGAAGAAAGTTCATATTACTCTCTGCGCCACAGCGTCTGCCCGGAATTTTTCCTCTGTAATAATGGTCAAAATCAAATCCCTGGAAAATCAGTTTTGCCCCGGAAAGAATTCCGTCACGGAGAAGCATCTCCCGGTTCACACCGCCTCCCAGCACATGAAAACCATCCACATGGTAAAAAGCTCTCCAGAACTGCAATGCACGAAGTGCCATCAGATTATCTGTCTCCTCCGGAAAATAAAATTCCATGATACAGGCTATGCCGTTTTTATGCAGCTCCCGGATCAGATACCGGAATTCCTGCTCCGGTTCCCTGGTACTGCAGTAAGCACTCTTCGGGCTGAAATAAAATCCCGGCGTATATCCCCAATAATTCACCACATTCTCCCTACGGCGGGTCTTGATATGCTCGCTGACCTTCTCCTGTTTTCCTGCAGGAATCTCACAGAATTCGTAGGCCGGCATCAGCTCAATAGTATTGATCCCTAAATTTTTCCAGTATGGGATCATTTCTGTGAGTCCCAGAAAAGTTCCCTTGTGGGAAACTGCTTTTCTGGCGAGCTTGGTGTATCCGCGCACATGAAGCTTGTACAGAATCATGTTTTCATATTCGATATCCGGTGCGCTCTCATCACCCCACCCAGAAACATCCTCCATGAGGAAACGGCAGCGTACTTCCTTTTCCGGGTCATACGGAGCACCGAAATGTTCTCGTCCACAGATCCCGTAAGCATATGGATCCTGAACAATCTCTCCGTTAATCCTGTAATTATACTCATAATCTTTCAGTGAAACATCTGCAAGCTTCAGTGCCCACACACGGCCGGTACGAAATTCTTTTGGAAAAATGATTTCCACAGGTGCGGCCGTTCCTCTTTTTTTATACAGAAGCAGAGCCACTTCAGAATCCTCTGAAGCCTCCACTGCAAAATTATAGCCGCCTTCTGTTTTGTTTGTTCCAAGTAACAGCGGCTGTCCTTTCTCCACACGCCCAAGTCTGCGGCTTGCCAAGGCAATCACTCCCTTCCTTTTTTTCCGAAACTGCTACAACTCAATATCCAGCTCTACCGGACAATGATCTGATCCCATGATCTCTCCGTGGATCTTCGCATCCTGAAGTCTGTCTTTGAGTGATGGGGAAACAAGGAAATAGTCGATACGCCACCCTGCATTCTTCTCTCGTGCTCGGAATCGGTATGACCACCAGGAGTAAACCCCTTCGGTATCTGGATAAAAATAACGGAACGTATCAACAAAGCCACTCTCAAGAGCTCTTGTAAAGCAGGCTCTCTCTTCATCTGTGAAGCCTGCATTCTTACGGTTTGTCTTGGGATTCTTAAGATCGATCTCCTGATGTGCCACATTAAGGTCTCCACAGCAGATCACAGGCTTCTTCTCCTGAAGCTTCAGAAGATATGCCAGAAAATCCCTTTCCCATTCCATACGATATTCAAGTCTTCGAAGCTCACTCTGGGAATTCGGTGTATACACAGTGACAAGATAATAATCTTCAAACTCCAGGGTGATCACGCGGCCTTCTTTGTCATGTTCCTCAATGCCGATCCCCATTGCCACAGAAACTGGTTCTTTTTTTGTAAAAACAGCTGTTCCTGAATAGCCTCTGCGGTTGGCATAGTTCCAGTACTGATAATATCCAGGCAGTTCCAGTTTTACCTGCCCCTGCTGGCACTTCGTCTCCTGCAGACAGAATACATCTGCGTCCAGCTCATGAAAACGATCCTCAAAGCCTTTGGTAATGCAGGCACGGATTCCATTTACATTCCAGGAAATTAATTTCATATTTTATATTTTTCTCCTAATTTTTTCGTTATGTTTTTATTATATCTCACATTGGCCGATTAAGCAAAAAATATTTGTTTACAATTACCATAAAACTCTTTCCTGATCCAAAATATTTAGTTGCTGTTCTTCCTTATATCTGTTAAAATATCCTTTATATCACGCATACTGTCTTCTTTAAATGACAGTATCAGAACGGAGGATTTATTATGAGCGACGAATTTAATAAGAGCGGATGTGCACCAAGTGACTGCGCTTCCTGTACAGCCAACTGCGAAAGTAAAGTAGACGAGGCACATCACACCATCACCCTTACAATGGATGATGACACAGAGGTAGAATGTGCAATCCTTACCATCTTTCCTGTAGAGAACAGGGAATATATTGCACTTCTCCCGCTGGATGAGAACGGGCAGAATGAAACCGGTGAAGTTTATCTTTACAGCTTCTCCCGTACAGCAGAGGGCGATCCGATGCTTGCCAATATTGAGGATGATGCTGAATATGCTGCAGCTGCTGATGCTTTCAACGCAGTCATTGACAAAGCACGTGCAGATGAGGAAGCTAATGCACCACTTAGCTAAGCAGCTCCGGAATTGCAGCAGACAGTAAAGCTGCCATGTAAAACAGACATTTGTATTCAAAAAGCCCGGAAGCTGAAGATTTCTCTTCTCCTCCCGGGCTTACTTTTTATATTTTTTCTTTATGCTTTTGCGGTAGTACTTCCAAAACCGCCGTTTCTCACAGCATCTGCATCATCATCTACTGTGATTCCATATTCTACGAAGATTCCCTGCATGAAACCGGTTCCTGCCGGAATCCGGATAGTCTTATCCTCCCTGGTATCATTGGTCAGCTTCGCAAAGATATGACCTTCATTATCAGAAAAGAAATAGTCACTGTCAATGATTCCCACTGTGTTATTCAGCTGCAGACGGAACTTGAATCCCAGTCCGCTTCTCGGATAGCATTTCAGAACCCATCCTTCTTCCATCTCCACACGGATACCTGTAGGAATCTTTACGATCTCGCCTGGCTTCATCGTCACATCCACAGGCGCATAGAAATCATATCCCGCACTTCCTGTTGTGGCTCTCCTTGGAAGGCGCAGACTATCGTAGATATTCTGGAGCTCTGCATCAGATACTTCTCCAAAAGTATCTTTCCAATCTTTTGAAAACTGTTCAGAGCTTACTTTGTGAAATTTCGCAATTCTCTTCATGTGCTATTTAACTCCCAACGGGTAATTTTCGGAAATCTTTAAGATTACTCCACCTGCAGGACAGCCTTGCCCTCACGGAGTGATGCCTGTACATCTATCACACGCTGATTGGCAGAGCCCTTCCATTTCAGAAGAACCTCTTTTTTATCAACCTGAAACTCGCCATCCACACATACATCCAGATAGCGGAGTATCTCGTACTCCTGGATTTCCTCCCAGAGAGAACCTGTATACAGCCAGATCGTTTTATCCGGATACTTCTCCCTGATCTCTCTTGCAAGAGCTGTTACCTCAGCGATATTGGAAGGATGCAGGGGATCTCCTCCTGAAAAAGTGATCCCACTGACATAATCCTTGTCCAGCTCTGCAAATATCTCAGCGCGCTCGCTGTCCGTAAAAGGAAGACCTCCGTTCGGATCCCAGGTAATGGGATTCTGGCACTCCCTGCAGCCGTGTGAACAGCCGGCTACCCAGAGTACCACTCGAAGTCCGTCCCCGTTTAACATATCGTCCTTGGTAATATTGTGATATCTCATAATTTATGCTTCTTCCGGTACATCCTTCATGCTGAAGCTGATTCTTCCCATCTTGTCCTTGCCAAGGCAGATAACTTTAACCTTGTCGCCAAGTGTGAGAACATCCTCAACACGGTTGATCCTCTGTTTGGAGATCTTGGAAATGTGTACCATTCCCTCCTTGCCAGGTGCAAACTCAAGGAAAGCACCAAACTCTTTGATGCTGACTACGCGACCTGTGAAGATCTGTCCTGCCTCAAAATCAGTAGTGATGATCTCGATCATGCGCTTAGCCTCATCCATGCCCTTCTGATCTGTTCCGCAGATAGAAACTGCACCTTCATCTGTGATATCAATCTTAACGCCTGTGCGCTCAATGATGGTGTTGATAGTCTTTCCTCTCTGACCTACAACATCACCGATCTTCTGAGGATCAATCTGGATCTGAATGATCTTAGGAGCAAACTCACCAACAGTTGTACGAGGTTTGTCGATACATTTCTCCATAACTTCTGTGAGGATATACTCTCTTGCCTCTTTTGTCCTGCGAATCGCTTCCTCAACGATCGGTCTCGTAAGACCGTGGATCTTAATATCCATCTGAATTGCTGTGATTCCGTCATGTGTTCCGGCTACCTTGAAGTCCATATCTCCGAAGAAATCCTCAAGACCCTGAATATCTGTAAGAACAATATAGTCATCGTCTGTCTCACCTGTAACAAGTCCGCAGGAAATACCTGCAACCGGTTTCCTGATAGGTACGCCGGCAGCCATCAGTGACATGGTAGATGCACAGATACTTGCCTGGGATGTGGAACCGTTTGACTCAAATGTCTCAGATACAGTACGGATCGCATACGGGAACTCTTCCTCTGTAGGAAGTACAGGTACCAGTGCTCTCTCAGCAAGTGCTCCGTGACCGATCTCACGACGTCCCGGTCCTCTGGAAGGCTTGGTCTCACCTACGGAGTAGGACGGGAAGTTGTAGTGATGCATATATCTCTTGGATGTCTCGAACTCATCCAGTCCGTCAAGGCGCTGTGCCTCTGTAAGAGGAGCCAGTGTTGTAACTGTACAGATCTGTGTCTGTCCTCTTGTAAACATGGCAGAACCATGAACTCTCGGAATGATGTCTGTCTCAGCTGCCAGAGGACGGATCTGTCTGATCTCACGGCCGTCCGGACGTTTGTGATCTTTGAGGATCATCTTGCGTACAGTCTTCTTCTGGTACTGATATACAGCCTCGCCAAGAACAGAAAGCCACTCTTCGTTATCTGCAAAAGCTTCTTTCAGCTTATCTGTGATCTCGCTGATATTATTCTCACGTGTCTGTTTGTCATCAGAGAATACAGCAACCTCCATCTCTTCCGGAGGAACAATCTTCTTGATCTCATCAAAGAGCTCCTGCGGTACTGCACAGGACTCATAGGAATGTTTCTCTTTTCCGCACTCAGCAACGATCTGGTCGATGAATCTGATGATCTCCTGGTTTACTTCGTGAGCCTTGTAGATGGCCTCGATCATCTTGTCCTCCGGGATCTCGTTAGCTCCGGCCTCGATCATGATAACTTTCTCTCTTGTGGAAGCTACTGTAAGCTGAAGGTCAGAAACAGATTTCTGTACAAGTGTCGGGTTGATGATGAACTCACCGTCGATCATACCAACCTGTGTAGTTGCACATGGACCATCGAACGGGATATCGGAAATACAGGTTGCAATAGAAGAACCAAGCATAGCCGGGATCTCCGGGTTGCACTCCGGGTCAACAGACATAACCATGTCTACCAGTGTTACATCGTTTCTGTAATCCTTCGGGAACAGAGGACGCATCGGACGGTCAATAACACGGGAAGTAAGGATAGCATGCTCACTTGCCTTACCTTCTCTCTTATTAAATCCTCCCGGGATCTTTCCTACTGCGTACATCTTCTCCTCATACTCAACGCTTAACGGGAAGAAATCAATTCCTTCTCTCGGCTCTTTGGATGCGGTAGCTGTAGCAAGAACTGTAGTGTCACCATAGTGCATAAGAGCAGCACCATTAGCCTGCTTCGCAACACGTCCGATATCTACAGTCAGTGTTCTTCCTGCAAGTTCCATGGAATAACTTTTGTACATATTCGTTCTCCTTTTCTGATAATATATTGAATTTTAACAGGAGTCCGAAACAACTGAAAAGACCACTTCCCCTGGAAAAAGATCTCAACCGGAAATGGGCTTTTCAGTAGTCTCGGAAATCACTCCTGTGGTAATTCCGTCTGTGTTGTCACACATGTTAAAATGGGGCGGATGGAATCATCCGCCCCTCCCGTAGCAATTATTTTCTTAAACCTAATTTCTCAATCAGTGCACGGTATCTTTCGATGTCTGTTTTCTTAAGGTAAGCAAGAAGGCCACGTCTCTGACCTACCATTTTCAGAAGACCTCTTCTGGAATGATGATCTTTGTGGTGTGTTTTAAGGTGCTCTGTGAGCTCCTGGATTCTTGCTGTAAGAACTGCAACCTGAACCTCCGGTGAACCTGTGTCACCCTCTGTTCTTGCATACTCTTTCATGATTGCTGCTTTCTTCTCTTTAGAAATCATTGTTATTTCCTCCTTGAAATTTTAAATTAAACGCCGGGTATTAAGAAGTGGTCGGAGATTCCGGCTTCTGAATACTGGCTTTTTTCACCTCGAACAGTATAGCACACGGTTACTGCCCTGTAAACTGTTTTTTCGAAAAGTTTTTTGTAAAATAGGCCTTTCCTTTTTCTGCGTCTTTCAGAAGCTGTTCTTTCAGTGCTTCTATAGAAGAAAAACGTTTCTCAGGTCTTGAATAATGAAGAAACTCTACTCTGCAAGGTTCCCCGTACAGATCCTCCTCACATTCAAAAAGATATGTCTCCACGCCAAGGAATCTCTCGCCTACTGTAGGCTTGTATCCCACATTGGTGATTCCATAAAGGCTTCGGTTTCCAAAATGGGACACTGTATCATAGACTCCGTTTGGCGGCATCAGCTTCTCTTTTACCGGAACGATATTTGTTGTCGGAAGAAGAACTTTATGTCCCATTCCCCGGCCATGTTCGATTACACCGTCCACAAAATAGGAAAATCCCAGAAGATCGTTGACCTTTTCCATATTTCCTCTTTTAAGTTCTTCGCGGATAAAAGTACTGCTGATTTTTCGTCGGCCTTCCATTTCTTTCGGAATGATATCCACTGAAAAGCCAAGCTTCTTTCCCATTTCAGCAAGAAGCTCCGGTGTTCCCTTCCGCTCATATCCGAACCGGAAATCTTCACCTACTGCAACATGCTCAGCCTGAAGATCTCCTACCAGGATCTCTTTTATAAAAGTTTCTGCTTTCATATGGCGGATCCGGACATCAAGAGGACATTCTACCAGAACATCTACTCCTGCCTTTTCAAGGATGTGGCACCGTTCTTCTTTTGTAAAGATCATCTGACTGCCGATTCCCAGGGAAAAAAGCACTGTCTGAAGACCTTTTTCTTTCTGCTCCAGAATGTTTTCCACCAGTTTCTGATGGCCGCGGTGTATGCCGTCAAATTTTCCCAATGTCACCGCACTTTTGGAAAGGCGCGGAAATTCTCCGTCAATCTTCAAGTATTCCATATTTACTCCTGCCATGTCCATTACAGATCACACAAAAAACATACGGACCGGTACGTATTTCTCTTTTCGCTCATCCCAGCCATATATTCCTGTGAAATCCCCGCTGCTTTTATACATGCGGACGTTTTTCTGCCTGCTTCCTCCCTGTACCATTTCTTCCGGGAGAGGATTTCCGTTGCAAAGAAGTCTGTCTCCCTCTACTGTACACGTAAGAGCAGGATACATAGAAAGCACAGCTTCGATCGGAACGATTTTTTCAAGAATTGTTCCTTCAGCAACCGCTTCTTCTACCTGGGAAAGCGTCAGGCTCTCTTCCAGTGTAAAATTCCCGGATTTTGTCCGAAGAAGCTCCTCCATAGCACCGCCGCAGCCAAGTTTTTCTCCTATGTCATTGCAAAGTGTGCGGATATAGGTTCCCTTGCTGCAAGTGACGCTTATACGTACCAGTGGCAGAGACGTATCCAGGATCCTTATCTCATAAAAAACCACAGGGCGTGGCTTACGCTCTATGGTTTTTCCTTCTCTGGCCAGCTCGTAAAGCTTCTTTCCGTTTACCTTCAGTGCAGAATACATTGGTGGAATCTGCATCTGCTCCCCCACAAAAGATTCCACAGCCTCACGGACTTCCTCTTCTGTAACAGTTACCGGCTTCTCAGAAAGAACTGCTCCTGTCATATCCTGGGTATCTGTGGAAACACCCAGTCTTAAGACTGCCTCGTATGTTTTTTCTTTTTCGGTAAGAAGCTCCACCAGACGGGTTCCTCTGCCAAGTGCAACAGGAAGCACTCCCTCTGCCGCCGGGTCAAGAGTTCCTGTGTGGCCGATTTTTTTCATGTGGAGAATTCCACGTAACTTTGCAACTACATCATGAGAGGTATAACCTTTTTCCTTTCGGATCACAAGTATTCCGTCCATGATCTTATCTTTACTCCTCTGTAAGCTGTTTCTCAATCTCAGCGGTAAGGTTGTTGATCACATCGTACATGGAACCCTGCATGTCACAGCCGGCTGCACGTACGTGCCCGCCGCCTCCGAAAAACACAGCGATTTTGCTCACATCCACCTTTCCGTTGGAACGAAGAGAGACTTTGAATCTCTGTGTCTCTATCTCATAGATAAAGATCGCAACCTCTACACCTGCAGTAAGACGAAGCTGGCTTACGATTCCTTCCAGATCCTTTCCTTCCACACTATAGAAATCCATCTCTCTCTTTTTCAGATATCCGGCCACGCACCTGCCATTCTGGAGAAGAATGCTCTCTGCCAGAACACGGCCCATGACCTGATTCTGAAGATATGTTTTCTGGTAAAAGGACTCATCGATGATCCTGCTGAAATCAAATCCTGTTTTCATCAGCTCACCGGCAATCCTCATGGTTTCCGGTGTTGTGGAAGAATACTGGAACACGCCGGTGTCATGTGCCATTCCCGTGTAGATCGGGATTGCAATAGAACGATCGATCTTCTCTGCATCCAGAAGTCCGTAAAGAACTTCACTTGCAGAACTAATATCACCTTTTACATGATTGATGTCAGCGAATCCATTGTTGCTCACATGATGATCAATGCAGGCTGTCTTTTTTGCTGTGTCAAAATATTTCCGGGCAACAGCAAGTCTGTCCAGCGCGCTGACATCACAGGTAATAAACAGGTCATAAACCTTATCTGCCTCTGCTTCTGTCTTAACCTCATCCATTCCGTCAATATAATTAAACACAGACTTCGGATCTTCCAGATAGATATCTGTCTCTATCTCCGGATAATATTTCCGAAGATAGAGATACAGAGCCATACAGGAACCGATGCAGTCTCCATCAGGACGGATGTGGCCGCCGATGCCCACTGTTTTTACATTTTCCAGTATTTCTGAAATGTTTTTCATTTTTTCCACCTATTCCTCTGTTTCCATCCCATTCATTACATCATTGATTTTCTTTGACATATTGACACCATATTCAATGGACTCATCCAGGATAAAACGAATTTCCGGTGTATTGCGGAGATTCAGTCTTCTGGCCAGTTCTCTCCTGATATAGCCCTCCGCGTTCTTCAGGCCGCGAAGTGTGGAATCTTTTGCCTGCTGTTCGCCCAGCACACTGATGTAGGCTTTGCAGGTCTTAAGATCCGGTGCTACTTCCACTGCCGTTACGGAAGTCATTGGATGAATCCTCGGGTCTTTGATTTCCCCGTGTATGATGGTGCTGAGTTCTTTCTGAACTGCGCCATTCACACGTGTATTTTTAATGCTGTTTTTTCTCATTTAGAGTCACTCCTATCTTGGTACCTCTACCATGATATACGCTTCGACTTTATCTTCTTCCTTGACATCGTTGAAGTCATTGAATACAAGACCACACTCATATCCTGCACGTACTTCCTTGACATCATCTTTAAATCTCTTAAGGGATGCAAGCTCGCCCTCGTAGATCTGATCCTCGCCTCTTGTGATACGAACCTTACAGTTACGCTGGAATGTACCATCGAGCACATAGCTTCCTGCAATAGTTCCTACACCAGATGCCTTGAACAGCTGACGAACCTCTGCATGACCGATTACCTTCTCCTCAAATACAGGATCCAGCATACCCTTCATGGCTGCTTCTACATCCTCGATTGCCTGATAGATTACTTTGTAAAGCCTGAGGTCTACGCCCTCCTGCTCAGCAAGCTGTTTTGCTGTGGTATCCGGACGAACGTTAAATCCGATGATGATAGCGTTGGATGTTGCAGCAAGGCTGACATCAGATTCATTGATGGCACCTACGCCGCCGTGAATAACCTTAACCACAACTTCCTCATTGGAAAGTTTTGTAAGACTCTGTTTAACGGCCTCAACAGATCCCTGTACATCGGCTTTAACGATGATCGGAAGCTCTTTAAGATCGCTTGCCTGAATCTGGTCGAACAGGTTATCAAGAGAAAGTTTGCCTTTTGTCTCCTCAAGAAGACGGCTCTTATTCTCTGTAACAAATGCGCCTGCAAAGTTCTTGGCTTCTTTATCGCTCTCAAAGGACATCAGGATCTCACCTGCATTCGGAACATCACCAAGTCCAAGGATCTCAACAGGTGTGGACGGACCGGCCTCTTTTACACGGCGTCCCTTATCATCCATCATTGCACGTACTTTACCGTTACATGCACCTGCTGCGATGAAATCTCCCACATGGAGAGTACCCTTCTGTACAAGAATTGTGGCAACCGGTCCTTTACCTTTGTCAAGCTGAGCCTCGATAACAAGACCTCTTGCTTCACGGTTCGGATTGGCTTTCAGCTCGGAAACCTCTGCTGTAAGAAGGATCATTTCAAGAAGGCTCTCGATTCCCTCTCCTGTATGAGCAGATACAGGAACGAAGATGGTGCTTCCGCCCCAGTCCTCAGGAATCAGCTCATACTCGGAAAGCTCCTGTTTTACACGCTCTACATTTGCACTTGGCTTATCGATCTTGTTGATAGCAACGATGATCTCAACGCCTGCTGCTTTTGCATGGCTGATCGCCTCGACTGTCTGCGGCATTACACCATCGTCTGCTGCTACTACAAGGACTGCGATATCTGTGGCGTTTGCGCCACGCATACGCATAGCTGTGAATGCCTCATGTCCCGGTGTATCCAGGAATGTGATCTTCTGGCCCTTGATATTTACCACGTAAGCACCAATGTGCTGTGTGATTCCGCCGGCCTCGCCTCTTGTTACGTTTGTATTACGGATTGCATCAAGAAGAGATGTTTTACCATGGTCAACATGACCCATAACACAGACTACAGGAGGTCTTGGAACCATATCGTCTTCATCCTCTTCATCCTCTTTGAGGAGTTCTGCGATCACATCGACTTTCTCTTCTTTCTCAGCGATGATATCGAAACCAAGTGCGATCTCCTCAGCTTTATCAAAGTCAATCTCCTGGTTTACTGTTACCATAACACCTTCCATGAAAAGTTTCTTCACGATCACGGATGGCTGCATCTTCATGGCGTCTGCAAGTTCGCGGATGGTAAGCTTCTCCGGAATGGTGATTTCCTTGATCTCCGGCTTCTTCTCTTCCTGCTTTGGCTGTGGATTCGGTTTCTGAAGTGCTTTCGGAATTCTGGAATTCGGTCTGCGTCCACCCTGATTCGGTCTGCGTCCACTCTGACCGGCTTTCTCAAAATCTTTCTTTTTGTTCTTGTTCTCTCTGTCACGCTCACGCTTGCTGTCCTTGGATGTCTTGGTCAGCTCCGGTGTGAATACAGTATCTGAAGCTCCACCGCTTCTTCTCTGTCCCGGACGCTGTCCGCCGCCCTGGCCACCACGGTTTGCTCCGCCGAAACGGTTATCTCCGCCTCTTCCGCCTTCGGAACGTCCACCCTGGCCTCCCTGGCCACGGTTTGCTCCACCGCCGAAACGGCTTCCTCCTCTTCCGTCATTCTGACGTGGGCCTCTGCTTCCCTCACCCTGTCTTGCCGGACGACCTTCTCCGTTCTGGGAACGGTTTCCTCCGAAACGGTTTCCTCCGTCTCTTCTTCCCTCGAAACTTCTTCCGTCACGGTTTCCGTCTCTTCTTCCTTCCGGACGGCTGCCCTGCGGTCTTCCGCCCTGGGAACGGTTCTGGCCTCCCTGGCCGTTTCTCTGCTCACCGGACTCACCGTTTCTTGTGTTTGTTCCTGTGCTTCTCTGACCGCCGTTCTGGGGACGTGCCGGTCCCTTTCTCTCGCCTGCTGCCGGTTTTCTTCTTCCTTTACCGCCATCGCTGGCATTCTGTGCATGAAATACACGGATAATATTTTTTTTCTTTTTCGGTGCTTCAGACTTGTTACCCTCTGTATTCACCGTTGTTGTTTTTTCTTCTGTTTTTGGAGTATCCAATTGTCTATTTTGCTCCTTTCCCGATTTGCTGAATTTATCTTTTAACATTACTATAAGTCAAACCTCCTTACAGACATCAAAGCTTTATCTGCCGGATTCTTTTTCCAGCTCTTTGATCATTGCCTTTGCAAAATTTTCGTCCTGCACGGCGAGGCTGGCACGGAATTCCTTGCCCATTGCTCTGCCCAGGCTCTCTTTGTCTGAAAGGAAATATAACGGAACTTCGTAATAGGTACACATATTCCGAAATTTCTTTTTTGTATTTTCGGAGGCATCATCTGCCACCAGTGCCAGGAAACCTTTTCCTGTTTTTACGGATTTCTCTGTGGAGAATTCTCCGCTCACTGTTTTTCCTGCTTTTGTTGCCAGTCCGATAAGTGATAAAACCTTATTGTTTTTCAATTGATTCGAACTCCTTCTTGAGGTTCTGATACACTTCATCCGGGACTGCCATTTTCAAAGAACGCTCCAGACCATGGTTCTTGATGGCCTTCTCCAGGCATTCCTCTGAGAAACAAAGGTATGCGCCGCGTCCGTTCTTCTTGCCAGTAGCGTCCAGGATGATCTCATTCTCTGATGTTTTGAGGACTCGTATCATTTCCTTTTTGCTTTTCATTTCCCTGCAGCCGGTACACTGACGCATGGGAATCTTGGTTCTCGTTTTCATTATTCTTCGGCATCTCCATCTGCTGTTTCTTCAGCTTCTGTTTCTGTCTCTTCTGTATCTTCCTCTGCTTCTTCAATCTCTTCGGAAACAGCCTCTTCTGTCATTTCTTCTTCTGCTTCCTCGTGTTCCTCATCGTAATCATCGTAGAAGTCACCGGACTCTCTTGCCTGTGTCTCGCTCTTGATGTCGATCTTGAAGCCTGTAAGTCTTGCAGCAAGACGTGCGTTCTGTCCTTCCTTACCGATAGCAAGGGAAAGCTGGTAATCCGGAACTACGACCAGTGCGGTCTTCTCATCCGGGTCAGCCATAACTGCGATAACCTTTGCAGGGCTTAATGCATTCTCGATAAGGATCGCCGGGTTCTCATCCCAGTTGATGATATCGATCTTCTCACCGTGAAGTTCGTTGACAACCGCACCTACACGTGCGCCATTCATACCAACACATGCTCCCACAGCATCTACATCCGGATCATTGCTCCATACCGCAATCTTTGTACGGGAACCTGCCTCACGGGCAATGCTCTTGATCTCAACAGTACCATCTCTTACCTCAGCAACCTCGGACTCAAAGAGTCTCTTTACAAGACCAGGATGTGTTCTGGATACCAGGATACGTGGTCCCTTCGGTGTATCCTTAACCTCAAGGATGTATACCTTAATTCTCTCTGTTGGCTGGAATGTCTCGCCTTTTACCTGCTCGTTCTCTGTGAGTACTGCATCTGCCTTACCAAGGTTGATGCTGACATTTTTGCCCATTACTCTCTGAACGATACCTGTTACAACTTCTTTTTCGATTCCGTAGTACTGATCGTAGAGAACTTTTCGCTCTTCCTCGCGGATTTTCTGAAGAATCACGTTCTTCGCATTCTGTGTTGCGATACGTCCGAATTCCTTTGACTGGATCTCAACTTTCATGATATCGCCAATCTCCGCGTTGGTGTTTGTTTTCTGTGCATCCACCAGAGAAATCTCAAGTGCCGGATCTTCCACATGCTCTACTACAGTTCTGTCTGCATATACACTGAAATCGCATGTCTCCGGATCGATCATAACGTGAACGTTGTCTGCTTTTCCGAAATGGTTCTTACATGCCTGGATCAGTGACTGCTCAATTGCCTCCAGCAGTGTATCCTTGCTGATGTTCTTCTCTTTTTCAAGAATATCCAGCGCGTCTCTTAAATCTCTGCTCATTTTCCTTTTTTTCCTCCTGAACTTTTACAGATTCGATTCTCTTAGAATTCAATTGCAAGACGAATCAGAGCGATATCTTTCTTATCAAAGGTGCGTTCTGTACCGTCTTCATCGATTGTCACACTGTTACTATCATATGCCTTTAAAATGCCGCAGAACTCTTTTTGTTTCTCGATCGGCCGGTAGGTACGGATCTCCACCAGCTTGCCAAGGCTTCTCTTAAAGTCTTTTTCTTTTTTAAGAGGCCGGTCAAGTCCCGGAGAACTGATCTCCATAATGTAGCTGTCCTCGATGAAATCCTGCTCATCCAGTATATCGCTGAACGCACGGCTTACGTCCTCGCAGTCATTGACTGTGATTCCGCCCGGCTTGTCGATATAGCCTCTGAGATACCAGGTTCCGGCTTCCTTGACATACTCCACGTCTACCAGCTCAAAGCCCCTGGACTCCACGATCGGTGTAAGGATCGCCTCTGTCTTCTGTTCATATTCTTCCCGTCTGCTCATGCTTCCCACCTGCCTTTCCTATTTCTGCCTGTTTCTGAACAAATTCCTTCTCAGCAAATAGGAGCGGGCTCTCGCCCACTCCTATGCCAACAAGTTCTTAGTTTCGTTCATTGTAACACCAATGTCTGTTAAATGCAAGTATTAATTGCGATTTGAATTTCTGTTTATCTTTTACAGGATTTCTCCCGCTTTATAGCATGCTGCTATATAATCTCTCGGCTGATAATAAAAATCTGTATTGTAGTCCGAAATATGTGCATCAATCCAGGAATGATAAATATCCCATATTCCTTTTTCGATTTCCGCATCATCATATATGTCTTCTATTAATCGCTCATATACTTCTCCAATATCCCAGTAATCCGGAACCGTATATCTGCACATGGATACATTGTCAAATTCCCCTTCCGGAATATTGCATTGTTCCATAAACTCTGCTGCAACTTTTTGTATTGGCTCACAGTGAAATACATCCGCATAATCGTATATTCTCTTTATGTTTTCCCTGCCAAGATAATCTGTGATTTCCCGCCGATGTTGTTTTCTGTTTCGTCCTATATACTCAATCAGGCTACATGTAAAAAATAAATTGTTATTATTTTTTTTCGCCATATATGACCTCGCTTCCTGCAAATTTCAAAGTATCCAATGCCGAAATTGTATGAAAACTGATCTGATGTGTGGGGTACGTGACATTCTCCCACCACTTAAATCTTACGATTTTGAAGTGGGGGCTTCCTGCTCGATTACCCTTTAGGGCAAAGCTAAAACAGGCTATCCCCGCGTGTCCCGCGGTTTTGTTTTTTATGTTTATCCGGTTACGGATTTTTTTCTTGTGCCGTCAGGCACATTCTTTATAGATTCTTTTTCCTTCTTCACGGATGTTGACTGCTGCATTCACATCCCGGTCCATCCTATTTCCACATTCACAAACATACATTCTATCCGACAATGCCAGTTCCTTTTTCTTATGTCCGCATACACTGCAGATCTTGCTGGATGCAAAATAACGGTCTACTTTTATAAGATGTTTTCCGCATTCTTCCAACTTGTATCCCAGCATGAACAGAAACTGCCCGTAACCGTTATCCTGCACACCTTTCCCAAGGTGCAGCCCTCCGGACATTCCCTTCAGATTCAGATCTTCCACACATACTGCATCATATCTTTCCGCAAGCTCCCTGCTGAGCTTATGCTGGAAATCTTTTCTCTGGTTCTTTATCTTTTCATGACATAAAGCTACCCTTTTTTTCTGTTTCTGATAGTTCCGGCTTTCTTTTTCACAGTGGGAGAGCTTTCTCTGTTCTCTTGCAAGTTTTTTCTCTGCTTTTCTGTAAAACATAGGGTACCCGGCTCTTTCTCCTGTAGAAAATACACACATTCCCTGCATGGCAAAATCGATCCCAAGAAATCTCTCTGCCGGTCTTTTTTCCACTGTTTGGTTCTCACAGCAGAACATAAGGCTGGCAAAATATTTCCCGGATGGCTCACGGCTCACAGTTACAGACTTCAGTTTCCAGTCTGATGGAATCTGACGATGAAGTTTTATCCTTAAGACGGACATCTTTGGAAGCTTCAGATGGGTATCCTGCAAAAGGATATTTCCGTTTAGTGCATTGGTCGTATATGAATTTCTTGCATGCTTCTTTGATTTATAACGTGGAAATCCGCAGGCTGGTTCCCGAAAAAACTTCCGGAACGCACTTTCCAGATGCAGCTGCGCATTCGCCAGGGCAAGGGAATCCACCTCCTTCAGCCATGGATATTCCTTTTTATATCCGGCCGGTGTGTTCCGGAGCATCTTTTTTTTCTTTCTGGTAATAACTGATCTTATCTGCAAGCATCTGGTTATAGATAAAGCGGCTGCAGCCGATTGTTTGCTCTATCTGAACTCTCTGCTCTTTATTTGGATAGATCCTTATTTTTACGGCGCGGTTCATTCTTCTCACCCTGGCTTTCTATATACTGCCGTATCGTTTCAATCGTTGCTCCGCCTGCACTGAGCAGACAGAAGATCTGACCCCAGAATGCATCTTTCATGGTCTAACTCCATTATATTTATCATCCTTTTTCTTATATCGACGGATATGTATTTATGAACTAATTGTTCTTTTCAGTATACTACATCAGGGAAGGGAGAACAAGTGTTTCTTTTATACTATAGAGATTTTTTTGAGCAGATATGCTCAGATGTGCAATTCATCTCACCACCTGAAGAGGTGGGAGAATTCTTGCTACATTTGTTAAAAAGAATCTGAGTTCTCCGCCCACTTCTCCAATGTCCGAAAATCTATCTTTCCTGCTCCTGTTGTCGGCAGTTTCTCTACAAAGTGATATTCAAAAGGCCAGGAGTTTTCTTTCAGTTCCTCTCTACAGAGCTGTCTTAATTCTTTTTCCACATTGTCTCCGGTATCTTTGGATTTCAATGTTACATAGGCAATCACAAGATAACCTTTTTCACCGTTGAGTCTCCCTACTACCGCACATTTATCCACGGCAGAATGCCTGCTCAATACATTTTCAATCTCCATCGGATAAACTCTTGACGGTGTCTTATCTGCTCCGATCGACCACAAGATCCTCTTCAGTCTTCCGGTCAGTCGGAAATATCCTTCTTTTGTCACATGTCCCAAATCTCCGGTTCGAATCCATCTTGTTCCGTTCTCTTCGAAAATGATTTCTCTTGTAGCTTCCGGATTCTTATAGTATTCCATCATCATACCCGGACCGCTGACACAGATTTCACCTTCCTGATCATATCCAAGTTCCTCGCCCGTATCAATGTCTAATATCTTAATATTGTTACAGAAAAATGGAAGCATGACAGGGAATTTATGATTGCTTGTACATACAGGTCCTGCCATTTCTGTCATTCCATAACCATTCATTAATCCATATGGGGCATGATGCTCTTTCAAAAAATGAAACGTATCTGTCTCCCATGATTTATTCATTCCATCTCCGCCATAGGCTATCGTCTTTGCAAAAAAAAGATTCGTTCTCTGAACTTTTTTATTTTTCATTAGTGCTTCTATATGCAACGCACCACCACTTAAATGATTCGGTTTATATTTCAAAAACTGTTGTGGAAAATGCTCTGCTGTTGGATCTGGGCAAAGAATATTTTCAAGTCCCACACACAGAACCATATGAACCCCCAAAAATAGGCCATAGGCTAAGAACGGTGGAATGGTATCTAAAAAGCTTTCCCCTTTTGAAAGTCCAGCACTTTATCTGCATATTTGTATTGAAATGCTATCGCATTCGCTGCACGGTTTGACAACAGTACACCTTTTGCCTTGCCGGTTGTCCCTCCTGTATATGCAATCACTGCCGGTGCATCTGCTTTTATTTCCTGACAATCTATCTTCTTTCCTTGACCTGCCTTCAGAAATTCTGAAAATAAAATGCAATTTTCCTGCTTTATTTTTGATTTCCACTTATAAAGCGTACCGATTACACATGGCATAGATTCTGCCAGCGAAACACCTATGATATGTTTTACAGTTGTTTCCCTAGATGCCTGTACAATCTTTTCCAGCGCCAGATCAACCGTAATCACAACTTTGCTCTCCGTTACGGCTAACTTCTCATGAATCTCTGCTTCCGTTGCATTCATCACAAGCATATTGGCGATCGCTCCGATTTTATTGATTGCATAAAGCAGATACACAGCCTCCGGCATTGCCAGAACACAAAGACTGACTGCATCACCAGACTGTACACCATATGTTATCAATGCTCTCGCACATATATCAATCTTTTCCTGCATCTGTCGATGTGTAACCTTTTTTCCAAAGTAGTTCAAAGCAACCGCATCTAACCGATCTGCATTGCAAAAAGTCAGATAGTCATACATCGAACCTTCCGACAATGGACGATGCAGAACCTCTTCCCCATAATATTTCAGCCACGGCTTATCGATAGACGGATACCCCGTCAGCTCATGCTCTG
>ENA-OQCO01000134-OQCO01000134.1-human-gut-metagenome-genome-assembly--contig:-NODE-134-length-42052-cov-3.113560_pt1 | contig 42052 bp, 39 predicted proteins | sample MGYA00242500_ERZ504582 | MGnify/ENA primary metagenome ERZ504582 (study PRJEB26092, sample SAMD00036346) | human gut metagenome | host: Homo sapiens | study: EMG produced TPA metagenomics assembly of... | reverse complement strand
TTCCATTATCCGTTACAACATAACCATATCGAAGTTCTATTCTCTCTCTCCGATTGAGTGTATTATCTCCGATTACTTCCAGTTTTTTCATAAATACAGAGACTGTCCGCATCTCATAGGGCTCCAGATTCTGCTGTCCATAGATAGATTTTTCCAGAATCTCACATACGCGAAGATATGCACCTGCCTCTACTCTCTGATATTTTTCATGAATTTTCTGATCTACTTCACCGTTTTTCCATCCAAGGCTCATAGATATTCCGAGAAAAGCCGGCAATTTCTGCATTTCTTCTGTATAGATGCGGACTTTTTTCAGTTGATCTGCCCGGGCAAATTTTCTGTGCATCCACTCATAGTCCAGGATTCTTCCGCTCTCCAGAATCCCAAGGCAAAGAATAACCAGAAGCAACCTGATTTGCCTCAAAGGACGGATCTTCCAGAGTAGCATTTTTACCCGCCTGCTCCGGCATGCCGATCATCTGCCGCAGGGACACCGCATCATAATAATATCCGGGTGTCACATCCAGGGACAGCCAGCCAACACCGTCAAAATACACTTCCACCCATACATGTGCATCTGCACCGGTCAGTTTATTAATCTCGCTTGCTTCGCTGTGAATATCATCCCCGGACAGATAGTATCCTTCCACGTAGCGGGTCGGAATACCATACGCACGAAACGCTTCTGCGGCTGTTGCGGCATAATACCCCATTTTCTTCAACAATGTAATGTTTATTTCCATGCAAATCCGGAAAATTTTTTTGATTTTTTTCAAATCAGGATTGACAATCCAGAATATCCGTGTATACTACAGGACATAAAGCAAAGGCGCTTTGAACTTGGAAACAGGTTCAAGGCGTCTTTTTTTATCTTTAAACATTCTGAAAACACTATGGCAATCAGAAAGGAGAACAAATCATGACACATGAAGAAATTCCTGCTTTATATGGAAGCCTTGTTTTTAACGATAAGGTAATGCGTAACAAACTGCCGAAGGATATGTACAAAGCACTTCGCAAAACAATCGAAAACGGAACTCATCTGGAGTTGGACGTAGCTAATTCTGTAGCCGTTGCCATGAAAGAATGGGCTGTAGAAAACGGTGCCACTCACTACACCCATTGGTTCCAGCCGATGACCGGTTTCACAGCTGAAAAACATGACAGTTTCATCACACCGGTTGGTGACGGCGAAGTTATCATGGACTTTTCCGGAAAAGAACTGGTAAAAGGTGAACCGGATGCATCCAGTTTCCGTCAGGCGGACTTCGTGCTACTTTCGAGGCAAGAGGTTATACAGCATGGGATCCTACATCACCAGCTTTCATTAAAGATGGTACTTTATATATTCCGACGGCTTTCTGTTCTTACAGCGGTGAGGCACTGGATAAGAAAACCCCACTGCTCCGTTCCATGGAAACACTGAACACAGAAGCAGTAAAGATGCTGAAACTCCTGGGAAATGAAACCGTTACCAGCATATCCACAACCATCGGACCGGAACAGGAATACTTCCTGGTAGACAAAGACCTGTATAAGAAGAGAAAAGACCTGGTATTCTGCGGACGTACTCTGTTTGGTGCACCTGCTCCAAAAGGACAGGAAATGGAAGATCATTACTTTGGTTCACTGAAACCAAAGGTTGCTGCTTATATGCATGATCTGGATGTAGAGTTATGGAAACTTGGTATCCCGGCAAAAACAAAACATAACGAAGTTGCTCCTGCACAGCATGAGCTGGCTCCGATCTTTGATACCGCAAACGTAGCTGTTGACCACAACCAGCTGACCATGGAAATCATGAAAAAAGTGGCTGACAAACATGGTCTGGTATGCCTGTTACATGAAAAACCATTCGAGGGTATCAACGGAAGCGGTAAACATAACAACTGGTCTCTGATAACTAACGATGGGGTAAACCTGTTAAATCCGGGAAGCACACCGGCACAGAATATCCAGTTCCTGGTATTTCTGATGGCTGTCATCAAAGCCGTAGATGAATATGCAGATCTGATGCGTGTATCTGCAACCAGCGCCGGCAACGATCACCGTTTGGGCGGTAACGAAGCTCCGCCGGCTATCGTATCCATCTTCCTTGGTGATGAACTGACTGCAGTTCTCGAATCCATCGAAAATGATACTTTCTTCGGAAAGCAGAAAAAAGTACAGCTGGATATCGGTGCTCATGTACTTCCACATTTTGTGAAAGATACCACGGACCGTAACCGTACTTCACCATTCGCCTTCACAGGTAATAAATTTGAATTCCGTATGCTTGGTTCTGCAGCATCTGTTGCAAACCCGAATGTGGTACTGAACACTGCTGTTGCAGAAGCTCTGGCTCAGTTCTATACCGAACTGGAAGGAACCAAACCGGAAGATATGGAACAGGCCGTACATGAACTGATCAAACGTGCCATCCGCAAACATAAAAAAGTTATCTTCAACGGCAACGGTTATACCGATGAGTGGGTTGCTGAAGCGGAAAAACGCGGATTATATAATCTGCCGTCTACTCCGGACTGTCTGCCACAGCTGTTAGCAGATAAAAACGTGGAACTGTTCACCAAACATCATGTATTTACAAAAGAAGAACTGACTTCCCGTTATGAGATCAAACTGGAAAACTATGTAAAAACCATCGGTATCGAGGCTCGTACTCTTGCAGAGATGATCACCAAAGATTTTCTGCCGGCTGTCAGCACCTATGCCGCAGAGGTTTCCAAAAACGCAGCAGCAAAGAAATCCTTTATGGCTGCCGCTGATACTACTTCGGAAGAAGCACTGGTTGAAAAACTGTCCACTGCTTACACTGCTCTGACTGCAGAGGTAACAGAACTGAAAACCCTGATTGATACTTCTTTCGCTCTGGAAGATACCCAGAAATGTGCAGAAGCATTCCATGATCAGGTACTGGCAAAAATGGAAGACATCCGTACCATTGCCAGTGATATTGAAGCTTTAATTCCAGATTCTATCCTGAGCTATCCTACTTACGATCAGCTTTTGTTCTCCCTGTAGTGAGGTGGAATCTATGTGTCAGGATGAACGGATTAAAGAAGCCTGCGGTGTATTCGGTATTTATAATCCCCACGGGGAAGATGCAGCCTCTTCCATCTATTACGGGCTCTCTTCCCTGCAGCACCGTGGACAGGAATCCTGCGGAATCGCTGTGTTTGACACCAGCGGTCCCAAGGGAAATATGAATGTACAAAGAGGGATGGGACTTGTCAGTGAAGTTTTTAAAGAAGATGTTCTTTCAAATATGAAAGGAAATCTCGGTATCGGGCATGTCCGTTATTCCACAACAGGGGCGGCTACATTGAGTAACGCTCAGCCCCTGGTTCTGAATTATATTAAGGGAACTCTGGCTCTCGCTCATAACGGCAATCTGGTAAATACCGAAGAGCTTCGCAATGAACTTGCGCAAAACGGAGCCATTTTCCATACAACAACTGATTCAGAGGTTATTGCTTATTATATTGCCAGAGAAAGAGTCCGTACCAAATCGGTCGAAGAAGCGATCATGAAGACCGCCGAAAAGATCAAAGGTGCTTACGGTCTGGTCATCGCAAGCCCCCGCAAGCTGATCGGTGTCCGTGATCCCCTTGGACTGAAACCTCTTTGTCTTGGTAAGAGAGATGATTCTTATATCATCGCCTCTGAAAGTTGTGCACTGACTGCAATCGGTGCACAGTTCCTCCGTGATATCAAACCTGGTGAGATCGTAACGATCACCCGGGAAGGTATCACCTCTAACCTTACCTTATGTCAGTCCCGGCAGGCTCATTGCATTTTTGAATACATTTACTTTGCCCGTCTGGACAGCAAACTGGACGGCATCTCCGTATATGAGTCCCGACTTCGTGCCGGTGCAGCACTTGCCAAAGCCTATCCCGCAGATGCTGACCTGGTCGTCGGTGTCCCTGACTCAGGAATTACTGCCGCACAGGGATTCGCGGCTGAATCCGGAATTCCTTTTGGACTGGCATTCTATAAAAACAGCTATGTAGGCCGTACCTTTATCAAGCCTACTCAGAAGGAACGGGAATCCAGTGTACGTCTGAAATTAAGCGTTCTGGAATCCGCTGTCAAAGGAAAAAATATTGTGCTGGTCGATGACTCTATCGTGCGTGGAACCACGATTGCCAATCTGATCCACCTTCTGAAACATGCCGGTGCAAAAGAAGTGCATGTGCGCGTCAGCTCACCGCCTTTCCTGTACCCATGTTATTTCGGTACCGATGTACCGTCCAATCAGCTGTTGATCGCCTCTTCCCATTCAACGGAAGAGATCCGACAGTTAATCGGAGCTGATTCCTTAGGATACATGAAGATCGAAGATCTCCAGTCGATGGTCGGTGATCTGCCACTGTGCAGGGCCTGCTTTGACAATCACTATCCGATGGATATTCCAAATCAGTAATCGCGGAAGAAGTATCACTTCTCCGATTACATACATCACATTTTTCTTACGCAAGGCGCATACCTCTCTCCAAAGGTATGCGCCTTTTCCCGTTGGATTGTATTGAAAAGGGACGTCCCCGGCGGAAGCGTTCTCCTTGCAGCAACACTTTGTGGGCGCTTAGGGTAAGCTTTAAGATCCGACACCTACGTAGACTTAGGCTCGAGCGCTCTCGCGAGAGTCTTAGTCGAAGTTGGTGGCTAGCTTAAAGTTACCCTGCCCACGTTGCTGCAAGGAGAACGCTTCCGCCGGGGACTGGTTTTTCAATGCTGCAGACCAATTCATGATATGTGATACGTCTAAAAAAGACGTAAGTCTTATTTCTATGACTCACGCCTTTCGTTTTTCAGATACACTTTTCTGACTGGATATCCGCTTACTTTTCTGGCTATCCCAATCACTTTACTATATCTGTATTTTTATTTTCTATTTCTTTTTACTGATTTTTCCCCAGATCAGACACAGTACCACCGTGATCGCAATATCCGGCAGTGTATTGCCTACCGGGATGTCTATTCTCATCAGGATCCGGTACAGGATGAAGCCGATTATCCACAGTACCATATTGGAGATCTGAATTTCTTTTTCGCTGTAATCTTCCTTTAATAAGAAGAAATCCGCGATCTGGATCGCGATCATCGGGGCGAATACGGAACCGATCAGATATAAGAAGTTTGTAATATTATCCATCGGATATACGATAGCTGCCAGGGCACCTACGACAGTAACCGCAATGGCGATATATTTTCCGTTCAGCTTATGGCTGAGGGTCTCACTGGAGATTCCTGCGGAATACGCGTCCAGGAAGGTCGTAGTAACGGTGGAGAAGATGATGATCAGCAGTCCCACGATACCAAGACCTGCTTTTACCATGATCTGGGCGATATCGCTCTCGCCGGTATAGATGGCTGCTCCCATACCGATCAGATACATCCAGCAGCTGATCACACCGTAGACGATAGCGCTGACTGCGGTTGCCTTTACCGGCTGTTTTGCTTCTCTCGTATAATCACTGATCAGCGGAAGCCAGGATAACGGCATCGCCACTGCCAGTTCCACAGCAGCGCCAAAGGTCAGTCCATCAGCTGCCACGGTCTCTGCTGTATAATCTCCGAAGAAAATAACTTTACAGAGAATCAGGGTAAGGATAAATAATGCTGCCATGGCAACCGTATTCAGCTTTCCAAGGTTGGTGATACCGATCACGATCCATAAAACGATCAGCGCACCGATCACCAGACACCAGACCCAGTTGCCCACACCGGCGGCCTGATTGGCGGCCAGCGCACCGTCATAGATCATGATCGCGGTCCAGCCCACCAGCTGGATCACATTCAGAAGGGCAAAAAACAGGCTGCCTTTTTGTCCAAAACTGATCTTTACGGTTTCCATGGCACTTTTTCTTACTTTACCACCGATCACACCTGCAAGGAACAACAGGATGCATCCGATCAGATGTCCCACAAGAATCGCTGCCAATCCCTTTTTCATGCCCAGCGAAGCCAGATACGTTCCGGTCAGGATCTCTGCGATAGATACTCCCGCACCGAACCATATCAGTCCGTTTTCAAACAAAGAAGTCCGTTTTTCACTCATGATCATGTACCTCCTTTGCATATTCTCCGGTAATGTCGAACCCGTGGTTCATCGGACCGCTGCCCTTGCCGAGATCCAGCATAGCTGCCAGAGCACCGGAAATATAGGCCTTTGCGCGCTCTACAGACACATCCATAGGAAATCCCTTTGCCAGGTTGGAAGCGATCGCGCTGGAAAGCGTACAGCCGGTTCCATGAGTATTCGGGTTATCGATCCGTTTTCCGTAAAACCATTGGCAGGTTCCTTCATGATAAAGCAGGTCATTGGCATCATTCACCTTATGACCGCCTTTTAACAGAACCGCACATCCGTACTGATCACCGATCACTTTAGCTGCCTCCATCATCTCCGCTTCAGAAGTGATAGTCATACCGGAAAGTACTTCTGCCTCCGGGATATTCGGTGTCAGGATCTGTGCCAGCGGAAACAGATATTCTTTTAAGGTGCTTACCGCGTCTTCACTGATCAGTCTGGCTCCGCTGGTAGCCACCATAACCGGATCAACCACGATATTTTTTGCATCATACTCTTTCAGTTTTTCTGCAATCTTTATGATCAGACCGGAGGACGAAACCATTCCGATCTTCACTGCATCCGGAAAGATATCTGTGAAAATATTGTCCAGTTCCTCTCCTAAAAATTCCTCAGTTGCCTCCATAATTGCTGTTACACCGGTTGTATTCTGGGCTGTCAGAGCCGTGATGGCACTCATGCATATACGCCATTGGCCATCATCGTCTTGATATCTGCCTGGATGCCGGCGCCTCCGCTGGAATCACTGCCAGCGATTGTTAATGCTGTTCTCATATTTTTTCTCCTTTGCATATGAATTCACCATTACTTTTTTATAGCGACGAAAGGTGGTGCCCCCAATCCGCCGCGTATCAAAATTGATCTACCGGATCAATTATTGATATGCAACGCAAGCTAAAACAGACACACCAAAAGGATGGTGTGCCTGTTTTTCTCTGTAAATCATCCCTACGTTGGCATTATCCAAATCAGGTTATGGGTCGAAACGCTGCCAGTCTCCTCTCAGCCTGCTTATGCAAGCTCCCCGTTTTCTATTCGTTTTTGAGAATTGCAAAATTGCAAAGCAATAAAGCAATCCCGGTATAGCATTTCTTATCTGTAGATGATATCATCTCTTCCCGGGCCATTGGAAATCATGGTGATCGGGAAACCAATCTTCTCTTCTACGAATTCGATGTATTTTCTGCAGTTTTCCGGCAGATCTTCGTATTTCTTGATACCGCGGATATCGCATTTCCATCCCGGCAGAGTTTCATACACCGGCTTTGCCTTTTCCAGCAGTGTGGTGGTCGGGAAGTCTGTAGTTACTTCGCCGTCGATGTCGTATCCTACACATACCGGAATCTCATCCAGATATCCCAGAACATCCAGTACGGTGAACGCTACATCGGTAGTTCCCTGCATACGGCATCCGTATTTGGAAGCCACTGCATCGAACCATCCCATACGTCTCGGTCTTCCGGTTGTTGCACCGAACTCGCCGCCGTCTCCGCCTCTGCGTCTCAGCTCATCTGCCTCGTCTCCGAAGATCTCGGATACGAATGCTCCTGCTCCTACTGCGCTGGAGTATGCTTTACATACGGTGATGATTTTCTTGATCTCATATGGCGGTACACCTGCTCCTACTGCACCGTATCCTGCCAGTGTGGAGGAAGAAGTTACCATTGGGTAAATACCGTGATCCGGGTCTTTTAAGGATCCCAGCTGACCCTCTAACAGGATCTCTTTTCCTTCTTTCAGTGCGTTCCACAGGAACAAAGATACGTCGCATACATATGGCTCCAGCATCTTCTTGTAGCTCATCAGCTCTTCAAAAATCTCTTCCGGTTTCAGAAGCGGTTTGTGATACAGATGCTCCAGCATAACATTCTTTTTCTCGCAGATGCCTGCTACTTTTTCTTTCAGCGCTTCCTCGTCAAACAACTCGCTGACCTGAAAACCGATCTTTGCAAATTTATCAGAATAAAAAGGAGCGATACCTGATTTTGTGGATCCGAAGGATTTGCCACCCAGACGTTCTTCTTCGTACTGATCAAACAGAATGTGATAAGACATTACCATCTGTGCACGGTCGGAAATCAGGATCTTCGGTGTCGGTACCCCTTTGGATACGATATCCTGGATCTCTTTGAAAACCAGTGGTACATTCAGTGCAACACCGTTTCCGATCACGCTTGTGGTATGATTATAAAATACACCTGACGGCAGAGTATGCAGTGCGAACTTGCCGTAATCATTTACGATGGTATGTCCGGCATTGGCTCCACCCTGGAAACGAACGATAATGTCCGCTTCTTTAGCCAGCATATCGGTAATCTTACCTTTTCCTTCATCTCCCCAGTTTGCTCCAACAACAGCTTTAATCATTTGGTTACCTCCTGACGGGTTATCATCATTTCCTTTACAAAAATGATTATACAACACTTTTCTTATTAGTAAAACTTATTATTACTTATAAATTAAAGTCAATTATAAATTTCCTTAATAAGTATACCATCTTTCTTATTTTCCCACCAGAACTTTTTCATATTTTCCGGAAATCTTTTTAGATTTTCCGTAAACCACATGGCTGAGCACATACTGACCGTCGTTGACAAAGATTTCAATCAGATGATCGTTCACCAGAATATCCAGCTGTGCCGCACCCTCAATCACCGGAGTCGCACCTACAGTTCTCACTTCGTCACATCCTTCAAGAACGGCTGACCGGTCGCCAACGACCTTTCCTTCGCTGCGGCTGATCACATACCCACCAATATTTAAGGTTTCTCCCTCAGAAAGATCCGTCCGGATCCGGAAAACTTTTCCACTCTCTGCTGCCTCTTCGGCTGTAGTTTCCACGCTGAGGTATGCGTCCACCTGTGGATGCATGTGGAAATACAGATGTCCCTCTTTTTCTTCCACCACGCGGGCACTACTCATCATACCGTTCCATGCCGGGCGATCCGTACTGTCTGTCACTGCCATCGGCATACGCATCCAGGAGATCATCACTCTTCTTCCCTCCGCATCCAGTGTCGTCTGCGGTGCATACAGATCCAGACCGTAATCCACATAACTGTGGGTATCCGGCAGCTTCAGTTCACAGGTCTTCGGATCAAATTCCGCCAGCGCCCACACAGCCTGGTCCGGATATTTCTTCTCCCCCGGTGTCAGACGCATCGGACAGCCGATGAAAATCCACTGATCATTCTGAGAAAACAGATCCGGACACTCGATCGTCCATCCGTATGATTCTGGCCGGCACTGATTTGCGTAAGTCCAGTTTTCTCCGTCTTTACTCGTATAAAAGAGAACTCTTCCGGCGTCATGATACGAGCTTCCCATCATCATATAATAGCTGTCTCCGTCTTTCCACACCTTCGGATCTCTCATCTTCGGTTCTCCGACCTCTTCATCATGAACAGTCGGCAGCACCTTCTTTTTATCCCAGTTATTAAAATGGAACCCGTCTTCCGATACGATCATTGCCTGGCTCGTCTGAATGGCATCGTCCAGTACCCGGTGAATATCTTCCGGGTTTGGTTTCAGATATTTTACCGCGCTGTAATAAATCTTCAGCTTACCATCTTCTTCCAGTGCAGTACCGGAAAACACACCATTCTGATCATATTCTTTGGTTGGAAACAGTGCGATTCCCTGATACTCCCAGTGCACCAGATCCTCACTGACCGTATGTCCCCAGTGCATGGTTCCCCATTCCGGCGCATACGGAAAATGCTGAAAAAACAGGTGATATTTGCCTTTGTAATAGATAAAACCGTTCGGATCGTTGATCCAGTTTCCCGGAGCTTTTACATGTACAAGATCTTTCATTCTTATCGTTTCCTTTCTTTCGGTGCTTAAAGTAACCGGTTACTTTTTCTTTTATCATATCATTCACCTGTATTTTCGTCAATATTTTCTCAGATTTTTCATTTCCGTTTTTTTGAATAGTGTTACCGGTTACTCGCTCTTTCCTTGTTTTTTGAGATTTTTTTGCTATACTGGATTAAGAAATTGAAACGATTTGTAACTGTTCAGTACCTTCACAGTTACAAGCAAAAATGCATTTAAAATCACCTTCGGTGATGGCATTTTTGCTCGTATGTCTCGGGATTTTGGCATATCCATGCCAAAACACCTCGCGGAATATTACCTACTGAATAGTTACAACAATTCAACTACAACGGGTCTGACGCGCACGATATGCCTGAGATCTTTTCCGGCAATCGTCGGATATTTGTACGGCTTCGACTCGTTGTTCCTATAAAAAGAATGCATGAGGCAACGATTATGGCACGAAAACAGAATGTAACCTCGCGGACATTGCAAAATATACGAATTTTTCCAAAACAACCATTTCCCGGTATTTTAATAACCCGGATTCCCTTACCGAGAAGAACCAGAAGATCATCGCAGACGCACTGGAAAAGCTGAATTATCAGGAAAATAAAGTGGCGCGGATCCTGGCAAGCGGACAGACCGAATTCGTCGGTGTGATCATCCCGAACCTGTTTCTTCACTATTATTCCGAGATGCTTGACCGGATTCTTTCCACATATGAGACGTTTGGGTATAAATTCCTGGTGTTTTTAAGTAACGGAGATGCTGACACCGAGCGGCAGTATATTCAGGAACTTCTCGCCTACAAGATCGAGGGACTGATCATTTTAAGCCATGCGATCCCTTCGATGGAACTTGCCAACCTGCATATCCCGATCGTAGCGATCGAGCGGGAGGATGCTCACATCAGCAGCATCAACACCGATAACTACATGGGTGCGATCCAGGCGACCAGTCTGCTCTATCGTCACAACTGTGAAGTGCTTTTCCACATCAACAATCCGACCGCCAAAAGTATCCCGGCATACGGTCGAATCGAAGGGTTTGAAGATTTTTGCAGGGAACAGCAGATTCCACACCGCGTCTTTCTCCATGAGATGAAAGATCAGACAGCTTCCCAGGAGCATCTGAAAGAGATTCTCTCCGAGATCGAGGCGGACTCTCCCGGCAGGAAAAAGGGCATTTTCGTCTCCAACGATACCCACGCCAGCATCCTGGTCAACCTGCTGGTACGAAAATACGGTAAACTCCCTGAAGACTACCTGATCGTCGGCTTCGACGACTCCCCCGCCTCCCGAAACGCCATCTTCCCGATCAGCACCGTGGCTCAGCAGATCGATATGCTCGCTACTGAAGCGGTGAAACTTCTGGTGGAGCAGATTGAAGAACATAAAAACAGCAAACACACACCGGTCAGCGAACCGGTACACAAGATGATCACACCGGTGCTGATCCGCAGAGAGACGACGGAGAGGGATCTGCTGGCAGAAGACAATTAAACCACCTTTTCCGCTGCCCACATAACTAAAAACTCCCCCGATTGGAATACACGATATCGTATTTTCCAATCGAGGGAGTTTTTTATACTTTATATTTTGTTATTTCCAGTCTTTTATACATTGATCTCAGCAGTCATACCCAGCAGGTCTTTATTCTCTTCCAGCATCGGGTTGATGACGTTTTTCAGGAAAGCGTCTACCTGTACGGAAGCGCGTCCTGTGTATTTTGCAGGATCCATGGTTTTTTCCAGTTCTTCCAGTGTCAGGTTGAATGCCGGGTCAGCAGCGATCAGTTCCAGAAGGTTGTTGTCTTTTCCTTCTACTTTGACGGTCTTTCCTGCTTCCATGGACAGTTCACGGATTCTCTCATGCAGTTCCTGACGGTCACCGCCTGCTTTTACAGCATCCATCATGATGTTTTCCGTAGCCATGAATGGCAGTTCGGAACGCAGTCTCTTCTCGATAACTTTCGGATATACCACCAGACCGTCTACCACATTCAGGCACAGATCCAGGATACCGTCGATTGCCAGGAATCCTTCCGGAACGGACAGTCTCTTGTTGGCAGAATCATCCAGGGTTCTCTCAAACCACTGGGTAGCGGAAGTAATTGCCGGGTTCATCGCATCTACCATCACGAAACGGGACAGGGAAGCGATACGTTCACTTCTCATCGGATTTCTCTTATAAGCCATGGCCGAAGATCCGATCTGGCTCTTCTCGAATGGTTCTTCTACTTCTTTCAGATGCTGCAGAAGACGGATATCATTGGAAAACTTATGTGCGCTCGCTGCGATGCCTGCCAGAATATTGACCACTCTGGTATCTACTTTTCTGGAATAGGTCTGGCCGGATACCGGATAGCACTGTTTGAATCCCATCTTTTCAGCGATCATCGGATCGATCTTATCGATGGTTTCCTGATCTCCGTCGAACAGTTCCAGGAAACTTGCCTGTGTTCCGGTTGTTCCCTTGGAACCCAGCAGTTTCATAGTGCTTAAGACATAATTCAGATCTTCCAGATCCAGCATAAACTCCTGCATCCACAGGGTGGCACGTTTACCTACGGTTGTCGGCTGCGCCGGCTGGAAATGGGTAAATGCCAGTGTCGGCAGATCTTTGTATTTTTCTGCAAATTTTGCCAGCTCTGCGATCACATTCACCAGTTTTTTCTTTACCAGTTTCAGAGCTTCGGTCATAACAATAATATCGGTGTTGTCACCTACATAACAGGAAGTTGCACCCAGATGGATGATTCCCTTTGCCTCGGGCACTGTACACCATATGCATATACATGAGACATAACATCATGACGTACCTGGCGTTCTCTCTCTTTTGCCACATCATAGTTAATATCGTCTTTGTGCGCTTTTAATTCGTCAATCTGTTCCTGGGTGATCGGCAGACCCAGTTCTTTCTCGGTCTCTGCCAGTGCGATCCAAAGGCGTCTCCAGGTACGGAACTTCATATCCGGGGAAAAGATATACTGCATTTCTTTGCTTGCATAACGCTCAGATAACGGACTTACATATCTGTCTGTACTCATATATAATCTCCTTTTTCTTGTACTTGCCGCCTCTTTACGGACGGCTTACATTTTATCGGCTGTACGCCTCACAACAGTAAAATTATATAATACCGCCCCGTGAAACGCAAGCTTAGTTCTGATGAAATTTTCCTAAAAATTCCTTCATTCTTGTATGGTCTGCACCAAATACCTCATCCGGTGTTCCCTCCAGTGCCACCACACCTTTATCCATAAAGATCACACGGTCAGAGATATTTTTTGCGAATTCCATCTCATGGGTCACGATCACCATGGTGATATCCAGATCCGCCAGAGATTTGATGACTTTCAGTACTTCACCGGTCAGTTCCGGATCCAGTGCGGAAGTCGGCTCATCAAAGAACAGGATCTTCGGATTCAGTGCCAGGCTCTTGCGATAGCCACACGCTGACACTGTCCGCCGGATAACTGATATGGATAGGCATCTGCCTTATCTTCCAATCCCATCTTTTTCAGCAGTTCCATCGCCTCTTTGTACACCTCGCCTTTGTCCCGTTTCTGTACATGGATCGGCGCATCTGCTATATTCTTCAATACTGAATAATGTGGAAACAGATTAAAGTTCTGGAAAACCAGTCCGAAACAGGAACGGATCTCTTTCATCTCTTTTTTATCCGGATGCATCACTTTGCCGTTTTCTACCCAGGCAGCTTTTTTCCCCATGTACAGGATCTCTCCGCCGTCAATCTCCTCAAGCATCGTCGCGCAGCGAAGCATCGTGGATTTGCCGGAACCGGAAGGACCGATAATAGAAACGATTTCTCCTTCTTCCACCGACAGAGAGATATCTTTTAAGACACCTAGTCCGTCAAATTCTTTTTTGATATGATTCATTTCCAACAGTTTCATGTCGACCCTCCTAGCGATAATAGTTCAGTTTCTTCTCAAACAGTTCCATCACCCAGGCTACCACATAGTTAAATACATAGTAGAAAATACCTGCGATAAAGAACGGTACTACAGTAGTCTGTGCAGCAGCAATCTGTTTTGCAACGGCAAACATCTCGATATAAGATACGGAATATACCAGAGAGGTATCTTTGACCAGTGTGATGACCTCGTTGGTGACAGATGGCAAAACGATTTTTACCACCTGTGGCAGAACGATCTTGAAGAAGGTCTGTACTCTGGTGTAGCCGAGCAGCTGTGCTGCCTCATACTGTCCGGTCGGGATCGATTCGATACCGGAACGGTAGATTTCCGCAAAATATGCAGCATAGTTCAGAGAACATCCCAGAATGATGGCTGTAAACTTATAACCGCCGATATTCATGCCCCACAGATAAAACGGTCCGAAATACCAGATCAGCAGCTGCAGCATCAGCGGGGTTCCACGCATGATGGAAATATAGATCTTCACCAGCCAGCTAGTGGCTTAAACCGGCATACGCGTCCAAAATATACGATCATTCCCAGTGGAAGGGAAAAGATCAGGGTCAGAAAAAAGATCAGACAGGTCTGTCCAAAACCCGCCGTCATCTGTCGTACCATTACCTCAATACTCATTGCTTATCCTCCGTGTTATAAATACTGAAATATAGCTTTGCATTTGCCCCTTTACAGCAAACATGCCCCCCGGAAAGCCTAACGCCTCCCGAGGGGTTACATTTTTTCTTATCCGACGTTATTTTCGTCTTCTTATTCAGCTTTTAAAGTCACCATATCGGCGATTTCATATTTTTCTGCCAGTTCTGCAACTTTTCCTTCGTTTGCCAGTTCCTGCAGATCTTTGTTTACGATGTCACACAGTTCCTGGTTTCCTTTTTTGAATCCGATTGCATACTGTTCGGTATTCAGTGTCTCATCGAGGATCTTGAAGCCCTCTCCTCTCGAGTCCAGCTGATATTTGGCAACTCCGACATCAATGGCCAGTGCATCCAGCGCGCCTGCCTGCAACTCGGTAAATGCGGTGTTGTAATCTGCAAATTCATTCAGAGATCCGAAGGTATCTGCCAGTGCTTTCTGTCCGCCTTCATCCTCACTCTGTAACAGATCCAGTGCTGCGGAAGCTGCCTGTACACCAACGGTCTTTCCTGCCAGATCGCCCAGCTGTTCGATACCGGAATTCTCTGCAACTACGATCACCTGGCTGTTATCCACATACGGAACAGAGAAGGTATAATCATCTTCTCTTCCGTTCATGGTAAATCCATTCCAGATACAGTCGATGGATCCTGAATTCAGTTCCATATCTTTGGAATCCCAGTTGATCGGCTTTTTCACCAGTTCCCAGCCTTCTTTGTCACATACCGCCTGTGCCAGTTCCAGGTCAAATCCGGTGTATTCTCCATCATCATCCATATAACCGTATGGCGGATATTCTGCATCGAAACCTACTGTGAACGTTGTTCTGCTGCTTTCATCCGTTGTTTCTGCGGAAGCATTCTCGATACTCTCATCCGTTGTTTCTGTGCTCTCGGTCTTGCTTGTATCTTCGGTCGCTGTATCTTTACTGGAACCACATCCTGCAAACAGGGACAGTGCCATTGTTGCTGCTACCATGATGCTTACTGTTTTCTTTTTCATAACAATTACCCTCCGGTTTTTCATATGCTAACACTCTATCATAGTAAAGTATTAATGTCAAGACATTTTTCAAAATTTGTCTTTGTACTGTGGACACGCCGGGGAGTTCTCATCTGCAACATATTTTTCCGAAAATTTGTTTTTATCAGAACTGATCCCCGGAACCAATGATTGATATGCAATGCAACCAAAGAAAAAGCAGTGCGACCGGTTTTATTCACCGCCTTACTCTGCTTTTTCCTGTTTAACCTGATATTCAATTATTTTTATTGATAATTTTTATCAGTATCCCGTACTCTTATGGTACTCCGCAGTCAGCTGTTCCAGCAGATGCTCCATCCCCTGCTGATAATCCTCTTCTCTGCCCTGCTGTTTTTCTTCCAGTAACTTTTTATATTCCTGGCCTTCCGGTGTGTCATAGAGGTCTTCCACAGCTTCTTCCACTTCTACATAGATTTCTTCCTGGCGTTCTTCATCGACTTCCAGCTGTTTCGCCTTTTCCACAAAAGCGTCCACACCATGTTCCATATACACGGCATACAGAAGGCTCTTTACCGCTCCCATCGTGTGCAGTTTGCCGTAGGCGATCTCAAAGCAACGAATCGCTTCTTCCATCTGAAACAGCCTTGCATAGGCGCAGCCATATTGTGGTAGATTTCTCCGATAAACTGTTTTCCGAGAAGGATCTCCTGGCGGGGAAGTTCCTGGTCTGGGGTCACTTCTTCCTGTTTTTCCTCCCGGGAAGAAGAACTATCCGTCTCCGCTGCATCTGTTTCCGGATTCTCCGGTGTACTGTCGGTCTCTTCCTCTACTCCACCCTGTGGATCTTCCATCATATCGATGGTGATCGCAACCGGAGACTCTGCTTCTGCGCCTGCAGGGTTTTCTGTTGTTTCCTGCACTCCTACAGTATGGTCCGCTGCTGCTTCGGTCGCTTCCGGTTTTCTGATATCCGTCACTTCGATGTCATCTTCCGCTTCCCGGCGAAGCGCCCTTTGATAAACCTTGATGGCGTTCACATATTTTCCGTGTTCCATCAAATAATCACCTTTTCGCTTCTGACGCAACACTTCCGGTTCATTTGCCAGCTGTCGGATCTGCTGATTCAATCTGCGGAACTCTTCCAGAGACAGATAACTGATCTCCTTGAACACCGGAAGGATAAAATCTCCCACCTTCATCTCATCGTCATCCAGATGTTTATACAGATTTTCTGCCAATTTCTTCAATCCCAGCTGATCCCGGATCCAGAAACACAATTCCTCGTTCAGGATCGTACTGTCCAGCAGATATATATTATGATAAAAATAAAAGCACAGTTCTTCGATGGAATAGATATTGGTACTGATGTTTTCAATATAATAAGGCAGTTTTGCCCGTTTTACCTGACACAAAATATATCCGCTCATTCTTCTGCCCCCCGACTCTTCATCGTCTCATGCCATGTAAGGTTGCTCGACGGATAAAGATCTCCAAATCCCATATCCGTCACATCAATCCTGCACTCGTCTGCCGCAGTAAATTCCAGATGTATATGCAGTCTAGTCGCTTTTGCCGGACGGTCCGGAAGACCGGGCAAAGGCATACTGTAGCGCACTTTACCGGTATTTTCCATATCAGACACAACAAATTCCAGTTCCCTGGTATCATCCAGAATAATTTCACAGTCTCCCATTGCTTCGTACCAGTTGACACCGGATACGATCAGGGGATGATAGGCCGGTGTTCCGAACACGGTCATCTCCATGCCCACATTTTCCCGTACCAGATCATTGCCCACATACAGATACCCCTTCAGATTCCGTTCCTCTGTCTTTTCTTTCGCAGCATAGCAGGCACCCTTGGAAAACAGATTATTTCCGTAAAATACCCGGCGCTGGTGTTTACAAAGCTCAGCCACAGATTTTTCTGCCCAGTCTCGCTCGAACCCTTCCCCCACCAGGTAAATACTTGAATAAACCTCACTTCCCACTGATTCTGTCACAAACTGGCAAAAATCCACATCTCGCTGCATATATTCCGTGTGTAGTGTGATATGACCACCCCGTCTGACTCCGACATGTACCGGACGGGTACTGCGGTTCATCTCCAGTTTTGCATAAGAAACTTCATCCTTGTCAAATACAAACAAGCCTACACTTCTGCTCCAGATCTCCGGTTTCTGATATAACGTATGATAATAAAAGCTTTCTTCATAATCCTGCAGAAAACAACGGTTTCTCGGAAATCCCATCTCCCGGCATGCCACCCGGATGTTCTCCACCATCGGGCGTGTCAGTACCGGCGTAGTGATCATCAGTCCGTTGATACTCTTCACCAGATCCGGCACACCAAGGATACGAAGTGCATTACCGATAAATTTTCCGAGAAGTTCTCCAACCTTCCATGTAGCCCCGTCCACTTCCACTGTCTCCTGTTTCAGACACAGTGTATACAGGTTTTCCACCGGAATCTCATCCTGCTGTTCCACAAAGTACTCTACTTCCAGGCCGAAGTGCCATTCCTCTTCTCCCGGTTTCTTGCTGAGCACATTGGGGAAGGTATACTGACCGGTTCCCACCTTCACCGGCAGAGAAACGGGTTCTCCCTCACGCCGGTCATAATAACACAGCTGCGAGACCTTCTCCCCAAAATCAAATCCTACCAATATATTTCTGACTTCGTTCATTTTTCTGCCTCCATCTGTGTATTACGCATGGAGTACCGGAAACATTTTTCTTGCAAAATGTTCTCTCTGTAGGTACTGTTCCATGGCTTTTTCTGTCTGCTCTCTCCGTCCCAGTTTCCGGCCTGCCAGCATCTGATTGATCAGCTGATATTTTGTGTTTCCTTCCTGTAAAGACTCTTCCATCGTCAGAAGTTTCTTTTCCGTCTGTCGGGTATCATCCGGCAGTTCCACTGTCAGGTAATACTCCAGTATCTCATCATAAAACAGCAGGAATTCCTTTACAAAAATGCCCTGGTACATATTTTTCATCGGTTCACTTTTAAAGTTTTCACCGGTATCTTTGTCACGGATCAGTCGATAATGAATTGTCACCCGCGCTCCGGCCGGGTACTGAACCTGGATAAACTGTTTGTCATCCATCTGGTATGGTTTTGTGAATCTTGCCGGGAACTTCCGGTAAAATGCAAACCGCAGGCTGTTTTCCGTACATTCTTCGAGAATCTCATCGATCAGTTTTTCCTGCTCTTCTGTATAAGCATCCAGTTCTGCATAATATTTCAGGAGTGCCAGGTGACAGATCCGGTCTACCTCCTGCTTTCTCCTGCAACATTGTTCCAGGCATTGGAAAATATATGGATCTGTTTCTTTTTTGCCCAGAAAATATCCGTATGCCCAGAAAGAAATGTATGCCAGGATCACAGGTTCTTTTCCCTTCTGTGCCACATACTGTTCCAGCATCGCAGCTCCCTGCCTCAGATAGACACGTCCGAACATGGAGAGTAGAAGAATCTCTTCCTCCAGCGCATACGTATCCAGCTGGAATCCGCGCATCCGTTCCCATAAAAGTGCCATCTGTTCCACAGATCCAAGCAGATTATCGCTCAGGTAAATCAGAATCACTTCATTGTAGAGTCCCTGTTCAAATACATACTGCGCCAGATACACCAGTTCTTCCTGTTCCACAAAATCATAATCCAGAATCAGATAGCTGGTCAGTTTCATCAGACTTTCCGTTTTTATGCCTTCATAGCCATAACGGCTGATCATGTCCAATGCCGTGGCATACATCCCTTTTTCAATCAGGATCTCGCAGAGTAATACCTTATCTACTTTTGCAAATGTCACCAGATCCATTTTTTTCAGATAACTATCCAGCGTATCATCGCCTGCGTGTTCTGCATAATATTCCAGAATTTTTCTGCATACCATATGGCGGTATGGCTCCTGGAATTCTGACATTTCCACCACATGCTGGTAACAGCCAAGGGTGGAAAGCCCGATCTGTCTGCGGCTGTCATTGCCACATACGGCAAGTAACAATCCGGGTGTTGCGATATCCAGATTCATACACGACTGCAGATATGGTTTTTCATCCATCAGTTTCTGTATATTGTAATCTACCGTTGTCGCATAACGCCGCCGTTTCTCATCCTCAAAAAGGATTCTCGCATCCGGTGTATACAGCTGAATATAGGCAGCACCGTCTGTGCACGGATAGCTTTGTTCTTCTTTCAGTTCTCCATGACACACGATGACATTGCGAATCTTCGGATCATCACAGTACACCCGATAAGAAAACATAACTTTCGCCATCGCTTCTCCAAGAGCCGGCGTTGCAATGTCTTCGATGCATTCCTGATAGATGGTAGCATAATCTTCACTGATTCTTCCCTCCATCAATGCTTCCTGCGCGAATGCTTCCATCGCCTTACGATAATTCTGATATGTTGTCTTATCTGCCTCTTTATTGCGTATCACATTGGCATACACAGATGCCCGTTTTCTGCTGCTCAGTGTATTGTTATATACAAAATACATACGGATCACCTGCGGCAGTACACTCTGGAAGCCCTGAGGCATAGTTTCAATATAATATTCATATAAGCGGGTGATCCGGATATCTGCCTCCACTGCCAGCTGATACCAGCGGAAATACTCGCTCTTCGCCGGCTGTCCCTTCATAATGTATTTGCAGATATGATCCACCAGATCATTGCCAGGATAAGCCTCGTAACATTTTACCAGCAGACGGTAGATCACCGGCTGGAAATTCTTCACATATTCTGAGAGATGCCCGATCCGCATGGTCAGTTCTTCATTCAGTTTTCCATAACGTGCTGCATAGTGAAGAACCTGTACCATAAACGGTGACAGTTTTTTCAGATAGCCTGCTTCTGTTTCCATTTTCTCATAGGCTGCCAGATACAGAAACGGGCTTCTGCATCCCAGATCAAACAATTCTTCCAACATATACATCTGTCTGCCCGGTGCCTGCTTATATTCTTCCGAAGTTTCCATCAGCACTTTCAGGATTGGATAACTGCCCGGATTCATACGATAGAGATTTTCGATCCTGGCCTGTGCTGTCATCTTCTGTTCTTCAGTAGCCACAGAGGTCTTCACTGCCAGCGCCAGATACCAGGCTTCTTCCTCCATCTGTTCCCTGGTAAATTTCAGTTCCCTGAGAGGCCACAGCACAGACATGGCATTTGCCACATCTCCGGTCTGTTCATAGATGTATGCCTCTGTCAGCTGTTGTTTCGGATAATAACATCCGAGATTCCGGAGATTTTCCAGTTCTTTCAAGGATGCTTCTTTCCATTCCTGCTGTTTTATCTCGCCCAGCAGATATTTTTCATACAGTGTTGCCAGTGCCGCCTGTCCTTTTTTCTCATAAGTTCTTGTGCTCAGTTCATAAGAAGCATTGCCCGAAGCCTTCACCTCATAGATATACGTTCCATATACGGTTTTGATCCGGATCTGTCCGTATTTTCTTCCGCTTCCCAGTTTTTCTTTGCGGATCAGATATTCCAGCCCATAAACACTTCCGATGAAATCCTCACTGGTGATCACTTTCTTTTCCACTTCCAGGAAATCTCCGGTAACCTCCACTTCCATCCGGGTATACCCCCAGGTGCTCTTATACAGATTCAGACAGTCTTTGACTGTAGTATCCAGATGATCCCAGGTCTGTTCTGTCTTTTCCAGACGCAGAGTCACCGGCTCTTTTTTTCCGGTTCCGATCAGAAACTCTTCCATATGCTGATAGGTCACCGGGTTTCTGGACATCCCCCGGTACAGGCTTTCGTATCCCGGATCTTCTCCCTGCAGCACTTTCAGAAGCTCTCGCTTGTATAAAGACGAAATGCCTCCCGATAATCACTCTCCGCCAGTTTGATAAATGCTTCCAGATTATCCACTGCTCCGCGGGATGTCTGAATCCCGTCGTCTGTGATCTCTGCGTGTACCGGCACCTGGTATTCTCCCAGGTTACTGTTGATCGTAATCACTGCATCTACCGTCTCACCTGCGGACAGTCCCTTCACATCCAGCCCGTAAGGAATACATACGGTTGTTCCCGAAAATTTTTCTTTTGCCAGCAGTACCCGGCGATTGGATGACATGGTCATCCCCTTGATCCTGCGGTTATCTTCTGCCGCCACATATAATTCTCCCCGAACATTCTCCCCTTCATTGGTCGTAAGGTTAATCTGTGTATCGGAAAGAGTCAGCTTTGGTACTTCATATTCAAATCTTCCGTTTAGTAACTGTTCCATTCTTCTTTTCAAAGTATCCACCTGCGCTTCTTCTTTTATCGACCTTGACTATTTTTTTCTTATCATTATAATGAAACTAACATGATTGCTCATTTCATATGGTGTTGGAGCAAAAGGCATTTTGCCCACTTTCTTATCATTTTGCAAAGCAATCTGCAAAAATACTCATAATTATTTTTATTATACACTACGCAAAAGTTTGTTGCAAGAAAAGAGGAGACATTATGATTAAACACAAGGATCATTTCCACGGCAGTGACCTGGAAGCTATTGAGAAATGTTATCATATTAAGAAGGAGGATATCATCAGTTTCAGTGCAAATGTCAATCCGCTGGGAATTTCTTATCAGCTACGTTCCACACTGGCCGATAATCTGGATGCGATCACTACGTATCCTGACCGGGAGTATACAGCTCTTCGCACCTGTATTGCCACGTATGCGGGAACGCAGCCGGAAAATGTGATTGTCGGAAATGGTTCCACAGAACTGATTTCTCTGTTTATTCAGACGAAGCACCCGAAAAAAGCACTGGTACTTGGTCCTACGTATTCGGAGTATGAACGGGAAATCGCACTGGGCGGCGGTACAACACTGTATTATCCTTTGAAAGAAGAACATGGGTTTCATATGGATGTGGAAGATTTCTGCAGCCATCTTTCCGATCAGCTGGAGCTTCTGGTACTCTGTAATCCGAATAATCCTACTTCTACCGCAATCACCTGCAGTCAGATGCGCCGAATCCTGGATGCCTGTCTGCAGTATGGAATTTTCGTGATGGTGGATGAAACATATGTGGAATTTGCACCGGAAGAGAAAGATGTGACCAGTATTCCTCTGACAAATTATTATACAAATCTGATCATTCTGCGTGGCACTTCAAAGTTTTTCGCAGCTCCGGGACTGCGGCTTGGCTATGCGGTGACAGGAAATCAGGATCTGATCAAGGCAATCAATACAAGAAAAAATCCCTGGACGATCAATTCGCTGGCAGAGATTGCCGGACGGCTGATGTTTCCGGATGAGGAATATATTCGTCATACGAGAGAACTGATCTGCAGGGAGAGAGACCGTTTGTATAACGAGTTGTCGACCTGGGACAGTGTGACGGTGTATGAAGCTTCGGCGAATTTTATCCTGATGAAGATCCGGAAACCCGGAATTACTTCCCAGGATCTGTTCGATCATTGTATCCGGAAGGGACTGATGATCCGGGATTGTTCCACGTTTCCGTTTTTGGATGATCATTTTGTGAGATTTTGCGTGATGCTGCCGGAGCAGAATGACCGGCTTTTGGAAGCGTTCAAAGAGGTGTTACTGTAAAACTTTACTTTTATGCTTCCTGACAGTTTACATCATATACTGCTCAAGTTCTGCCGGATTGTTCGTATATTCTCTGGCACGTTCTTTCGTGATATAGCCCTGTCGCATCAGTCGGGACAGATCCATATTCAGGGTATGCATACCGGCGTTTCCACCCGCCTGCATCATTGCAGAAATCTGGTGCGTCTTCCCCTCCCGAATCAGGTTCAGGATCGCATCGGTAGCCACCAGAAGTTCTGTTCCTGCTATCCGGCTGCTCCTTTCACTTCTCCACAGGGGATCAGACACTGGCTGACAATTCCTTTCAGAGCAGCAGCCAGCTGGATTCTGATCTGATTCTGACTGCCGGTCGGGCAGGCATCAATAATACGTTCCACTGTCTGTGCCGCCCCTGTGGTATGCAAAGTGGACAGCACCAGATGACCGGTCTCAGCCGCAAGAAGGGCGGCAGAGATGGTCTCATAATCCCGCATCTCTCCTACCAGGATCACATCCGGATCTTCACGCAGAGCACTTCGCAGCGCATCCGCAAAGCTTCCCACATCTTCACCCACTTCTCTCTGGTGAATCAAAGATTTCTTACATTGATATTTGTACTCGATCGGATCTTCGATCGTAATAATATGCCGGTCGCTGTTCTGGTTCACATGTTCGATCATCGCCGCAAGTGTCGTGGACTTTCCGCTTCCGGTCGGTCCGGTCACAAGAATCAGCTGTTCTATTTTTGCATCCATTCGCTATCCTCCTGTACTTTTTTTATGATTTCTGTCGATATATTCTTCCTTTTTCAAACTTTCCTGATCCAATCTTCTTTATACACAAATAGCTGCTTTTCGCAGCTATCTGGGCCGTTACAATATCGGTCAAGTTCTATATACTATGTTGTCCCTAAACCTCATAACTGATCTTCATCATCTCTTCCGGCGTGGTCACTCCCTGTTCCACCAGCTGAAGTGCACTCTCTCTCAGAGTACGCATCTTACGCACTTCCCGCGCGTACTTTTTAATATCTTCCACCGGAGCATGCTCGATGATCATCTGGCGGACATGGTTATCCACCACTAGAGCGTGTCTGAAAAAGGCTTTTCGTGAGCTGCGAGTCTCAGTTTGTGGGAGATTTTATCCGAATGAGGGCGGCGTAGCGAGCTACGGCAACCGAATGAGGGTAAAATATACCGCAAAGTGGGGCTTGCAGATTGCGGAAATGATTTTTCAGACACGCTCTAGGATCTCATGGATAGCAATTCGTCCACGATACCCTGTATTATTGCACTTCTGGCATCCCATACCACGTTTTACCCTGCGAATATCTGTCCCGATCAGGATACGCTCCCGCTCAGTGGTCTCCACTTCTTTTTCGCCAAAAAGTCCAAGATAGTTTGCCGCATCTATCTCCAGTGTATCTGCACTGTTGTCTTTTACAATAGAGTTCTCTCCCAGTGACACGATTGCTGATGTTTTGTATTTTTCCCTTTTCCTCGTTCAGTGTAATCTCTTTTTTCATATCTTCCTCTTCATAACGGATGTTGGACAGATGCCGAAAATACGCTACTTTGATTTTATTCTCTGTCGAATCATCTCCGTACAATGTATTGGAACTATTGGAAGTTACTTTTTCACTGGAACGATACTCATTTGTGGACTGACTTCCCCGCTGATAATAAGAGAGTGCCTGGATGCTTGCATAGATGGTCTGCTGTTCTTTCAGACTTTCTGCTACTTTTGCCAGACGCAGAATACTTGTACTTGTTGTTGCATCCAGCATGCTTTTGTCATAGGTATATCCGTCGAGAAGACCCAGAACTGCATTATTTGACGCCGATGCCCCGTCATGTTCTTTATCCAGCGTGATTCCATAGATTTTTCCCTTCCGTTTACTATCTGTAAACGGTGCTTCTTTTCCTTGGCTCATCACTTCTTTTTTGAACTCTTCCCACTGTCCGGAACTGCGATAATAAGTCAGCTTCGACTCTGCAGCCAGATACACCGTCTTCGCATTCTCCTCATTTTTTCGGAATTCTGCCATTTTCATATAGTGCAAAACCGATGGAATTGCGATACCAAGGATGACCGTCATGATCACCAGTACCACCACAAGTTCTACAAGAGTAAATCCTTTTTTCTTTGGTCTGCTCATTTTCTGTCACCTTTTACTGTTTCTTTGTAACTGTTCGGCACCTCGCAGTATATTATCTACGGAATATTTATTACATGCAGATTTTTCTCATAAAAAGATGATACTTTGCACTCTGCATATGCGATAAAAGCACTCCCATACAGCTATATTTCTATGCCATATAAAAGTGCTTTTCTATTTATATTATTATAATAATAAAATATTTTTGTAAGTCAATTGATTTTATTGAATATTTGTACATATTTTTCCGATTTTTGCTATTCTTCCTTCTATTTCTGAAAGTTATCTTCAACCTGTACAACATTTTTTATTGAAAATCAAACAACGAAATCTGATTCGACTCCGGTATATCCCCGAAGATATGCAGATCATCCATAAAATCAATCACACTCTTGCTGACCTTCGTCCGCTGTCTGAAATCATCCTTTGACAAAAACTGGCCGTCTCTCGCCGCAAGCACCACCGCATCAGCCGCTTTATCTCCCAGTCCTTCGATACTGTCCAGCGCCGGCATCAACTTACCGTCGACAACCTGGAAACGGTGCGCCTGTGCCTTATAAAGATCCACCTCCGTAAACGAGAACCCTCTCGCATACATCTCCTGTACGATTTTCATGTCTTTTACGGTATCCTGTTCTTTTTTCGTCAGTGTATCACTTCGTTTCTTATAATCCGCCATATAATACTCCAGCCGTTCCCGTCCCATACACATCAGTCATAGGAAAATGCAGAAGCACGGATACTGAAGTAAGCCGCGTAGTAAGCCAGGGGATAGAAGATCTTATAATACGCGATCCGGTACGCCATCATAACATAGGCTGCCGCATGAGCCTTCGGAAACATGTACTTGATCTTCTTACATGACCAGATGTACCAGTCCGGCACATCGTGGGCTTTCATCTCCTCTTCCCACTCCGGTTTCAATCCCTTACCTTTACGAACGCTCTCCATGATGGTAAACGAAAGCTCACTCTCCAGTCCCTTATTGATCAGGTAGATCATGATATCATCACGGGTACAGATAGCCGTGGAAATGGTCGCTTTTCCTTCCTCTATTAATGTCTGTGCATTACCCAGCCACACATCCGTACCATGGGACAGACCGGAGATACGGATCAGATCCGAAAAAGATTCCGGTTTGGTATCCAGAAGCATCTGGATAACGAAATCCGTACCAAACTCCGGAATCCCAAGACAGCCCAGTGGACAGCCGCCAATATCATCCGGTGTGATTCCCAGTGCCTCCGTACTCTTGAACAGGGACATGACACTCTGATCATCCAGTGGCACCTGCTGGGCATCAAAATGGGTGATATCTTCCAGCATACGGATCATGGTCGGATCATCGTGTCCCAGAATATCCAGCTTCAGCAGGTTCGCATCGATAGAATGGTAATCAAAATGGGTAGTGATAATATCGGTATTCACATCATTTGCCGGATGCTGTACCGGAGTGAAGGAGTTGATATCTTCACCAAAAGGAAGAACGATGATACCGCCCGGATGCTGTCCGGTGGTACGACGGATACCTGTGCATCCCTGCACGATCCGGTCGATCTCGCAGTTTCTCTTGTGCACACCACGCTCTTCGTAATAATTTTTCACATAACCGAACGCTGTCTTATCCGCCAGCGTACCGATCGTTCCGGCACGGAAAGTCTGTCCCGCACCAAAGATTACTTCTGTATATTTATGTGCCTTACTCTGATACTCACCGGAGAAGTTCAGGTCGATATCCGGCTCTTTGTTTCCCTTGAATCCCAGGAAAGTCTCAAACGGAATATCAAACCCCATTTTCTTCAATGGTTTTCCACACCGCGGGCATATCTTATCCGGCATGTCACAACCGGCACGGCCGGAATATGTTTTCACTTCGTCGGAATCAAAATCCACATAATAGCACTCTCCGCACAGATAGTGAGGACTTAACGGATTGACTTCCGTGATTCCCGCCATCGTGGCAACAAAGGATGATCCTACGGATCCACGGGAACCTACCAGATACCCGTCTTCGTTGGACTTCCAAACCAGTTTCTGTGCAATGATGTACATTACGGCATATCCATTGGAGATGATGGAGTTCAGTTCCCGCTCCAGCCGTGCCGATACGATCTCCGGAAGATCCGGTCCATAGATCGCATGAGCCTCATTATAGCAGATATCACGAAGCATCTGATCCGAGTTTTCAATAACCGGAGGAAATTTACCGTCACGGATCGGGCAGACCCGGTCACACATATCCGCGATTTTATTCGGGTTTGTGATGACAACCTCTTCCGCTTTCTCCGCACCCAGATATTCAAATTCCTTCAACATCTCTTCTGTGGTCCGCAGATACAGCGGTGCCTGATCATCCGCATCGCTGAATCCCTTTCCGGTCATGATGATTCTCCGGTAGACTTCATCCTCGGGATCAATAAAATGTACATCACAGGTGGCAACCACAGGTTTTTTAAACTGTTCTCCCAGTTTCACGATCCGTCGGTTCAGATCCCGAAGATCTTCCTCGGAGGTTACATTATCCCGGTTTTCATCCCGCACCATAAACATGTTGTTGCCGATTGGCTGGATCTCCAGATAATCATAGAATTCCACCAGACGGGCGATCTCTGATTCCGGTTCATCCCTTAAAATCGCCTGGAAAAGTTCTCCCGCCTCACAGGCAGATCCGATCATCAGTCCTTCGTTATACTGCAGATACACACTCTTTGGGATCCTGGGCCGCCGATTGTAAAACTCCAAGTGTGATTTTGACACCAGACGGTACAGATTGACCCGGCCAATCTCGCTGGTGGCCAGAATAATCGCATGATAGGTCGGCAGTTTTTTGATGGTATGCTCGGAGAGTTTTCCGGCCTCATTTAATACATTCAGATCAAAGATGTCTCGTTCCTTACACATTTTAATGAATTTTACAAAAATTTCCGCCGTACAGGCCGCATCGTCCACTGCCCGGTGATGATTCAACAGGGAAATATTCAGTGCTTTCGCCACTGTATCCAGCTTGAACCGGTTCAGGCCCGGCAGAAGCATCCGGGCAAGACCTACCGTATCCACATAAGTAAAATCCTGTTCGATTCCAAGGCGTTTGCAGTTTTCGATGATAAAACTCATGTCAAATCCGGCATTGTGCGCCACCATGACCGCACCCTTGGAAAATTCCAGGAATTTTGGCAGAACTTCTTCTATGGTCTCTGCATCCACAACCATGCTGTCATTGATGCCGGTCAGCTGTTCGATTTTAAATGGAATCGGCACCTGCGGATTGACAAAAACGGAAAAGCGATCCACGATGGAACCCTCTTCCACTCGAACCGCACCAATCTCGATGATCCGGTTAGCCACCGGACTGAAACCGGTGGTTTCGATATCAAACACCACATAGGGATCATCCAGACTCTGTCCCCTGCTTCCGGTAACCATTCCTTTCACATCATCCACCAGATAGGCTTCCACACCATAAATTACCTTAAACGGCGGATACACCTGTTTCATCTCATCCTTTGTCGCTTCCGGGTGATCTTTCTGGTACTGTTTTCGGTAATCGCTGACAATATCGTCATAGGCATGATTGGCTTCCGGGAAGGACTGTACTACTCCATGGTCTGTGATCGCGATGGCCGGATGTCCCCATTTGTAGGCGCGTTTTACCAGAACGCTTGCATCCGTAACCCCATCCATATCACTCATTTTCGTATGGCAGTGCAGCTCTACTCGCTTTTCCGGACTGTTATCCATCCGGCTGGTGGTAAAATCACTGATTTTCCTGATACCTGCAAGGGAACCGATGGTGATCTCATGATCGAACTTATCGATGGTGGTCACACCTTTTAGCTTCAGGAAGGCACCCTTTTTGATGGCCCCACTGATTTCCGGCACCTGTTCGTTGTGCAGAAACATTTTTACGGTAATCGTATCCGTAAAGTCCGTGACGTTGAACATATAGATAGTCTTCTCGTTTCGGATTTCTCTGGCTTCCACGGAAGTTACCTGTCCGCGGATCGTAATCTCTCCCATCTCTCCGGCAATAGAATCAATGGTGATGGCATCGTCATCAAAATCCCTTCCATAGATCACATCCGGGTTGTCGGACCGTTTCAAAGGACGTGGTCCATCGCCGTAACGACCTTTCTGAAAATTCCCACGGCCACCATTTTTTCCACCGTTTCGCTCCCGGAAACCGCCTTTGTTCCCCTCTTTTCCTTTTTCCTGTGCAGCTGCCGGCTGTTTTCCACCGTCCGTGTCCTGATTCTGTAGATTTTTCCCCTGTGGTCTCTGTTCTTTTCCGTCTGCCCCGATCATCCGGTCTTCATCAAATGGTGCTTCCATGCCCTGACCGGACAGGTCTTCCCCTGCTTCCCGGTCACTGTTTTTATTCCCGACTTTAGAATGCAGCAGAATCTGTCTGGCTTCCTCCAGAATTCTCAGCTCACTGTTCTTTCTTCCTTTACTTTCCACTGGTTTCCGATAAGCCGGATGTACTTTCAGGTTGAAACCACACCGCTCGCAGAAGATTTTTTCCAGCACCCGCACCAGTTCATGTTCCCGGTCTCTCGCGACCACCGAATCAGTCATCACCAGCTCCATCGTCTCCGGATCACTGAACGTAATCTCTGCTGTATAGAACATATTGTACTCCAGTGCGCTGTACTGCTTTAATTCCAGCAGAATACTCTGACGATATACATCCAGAAAATTTTCCGGTGTATACTGACTGGAAAGCTGGAATTTTTCGATGATTTTCACCCGCAGAGGTGCATTGGCAAAAAACTGTTCTTTAATTGTCTCTTCCAGATGATAAATATGCTTTTTATGAATCCACTGTCTACTCAGAACATAAACCCGCAGACAGTCCTTCTGCGGGTTTATGGATACTTTCATTACTTTTACTTCCCCAAGAAGGCTTTCCAGTTCCGGATCCACCTTCAACTGGGGAAATACATCTAAAAAATCTTTTTCTGTCATCATGTCTTATTCACCACTTACGCATTCCAGTGAAGTAACTCATTTCGAAGTGTCTCTAAGAGCTGATCCTCCGGTACTTTTTTGATAATCTCTCCTTTTTTGATCAGCAGTCCCACACCTTTACCTCCGGCGATTCCGATGTCTGCTTCTTTTGCTTCTCCCGGTCCGTTTACCACACAACCCATAACAGCCACTTTGATATCCAGTGGAATATCCTGTACCATATCTTCTACTTTATTGGCAAGACCTATCAGATCTATCTGCGTTCTTCCGCAGGTCGGACAGGATACGACTTCGATGCCGCCATTTCGAAGTCCCAATGTTTTCAGGATCCGTTTGGCTGATTTGACTTCTTCTGACGGATCTCCGGTCAGGGATACTCGGATCGTATCGCCGATGCCCTGGTAGAGAATGATACCAAGTCCTACTGCAGACTTGATATTTCCGGAAAACAGAGTTCCCGCCTCAGTGATTCCCACATGGAGCGGATAATCCGTTTTTTGAGCAATTAATTCATGGGCTTTTGCACACATCAGAACATCCGAGGATTTGATACTGATCACCAGTTGATCATATCCCATATCCTCGATGATCTTTACTTTATCCAGAGCACTCTCCACCAAACCTTCTGCCGTCACTCCGTGGTACTTTTCCACCAGTTCTTTTTCCAGCGAACCGCTGTTTACACCGACACGGATCGGAATCTGGCGTTCTTTCGCCACATCAACCACAGCCTGGATGCGTTCCCGGCTTCCGATATTTCCCGGATTGATACGTATCTTGTCCGCACCGTTTTCCATCGCTGCGATTGCCAGTTTATAATCAAAATGAATGTCTGCTACCAGAGGAATATGAATTTGCTTTTTGATCTCTCCCAGTGCTCTTGCAGCCTCCATCGTCGGCACAGCACAGCGATGATCTGACATCCTGCTTTTTCCAGTGTCAGAATCTGTGCAACCGTCGCCGCTACATCTTCTGTTTTGGTATTCGTCATCGACTGAATCAGCACCGGATGTCCGCCACCGATCACCTGATTTCCGATTTTAATTGTTTTTGTATGTTCCCGATACATCACTGCACCTTCCTTTTTCTTTTCTCTTCTGCATAAACCATCCTTTTTATGCATCTGATATGATTCCGTCTTTGTCACTGTTTACTTTCTTCTGATTTCCCTTATTTTACAACTATCGAATCTCCAGCAGCTTATTCTTCAGTTCATCTTCCATCTTCCGGAGTTCCACTTCTGCTGCCTGTCGTTTCATTCTGCCGTCTGCCTGGATCTGCATCACTTCGTCCAGGGTAGAGATCAGAGATGCGTTGGTATTCTGCAGGGTTTCCAGATCTACGATACCACGCTCAGACTCTTTCGCTGCTTCCACAGATGCCACTTTCAGCACTTCCGCATTCTTTCTGAGCAAATCGTTGGTCATATCCGTAACCTGACGCTGCGCCTGTGCTGCCTGAGAGGCATGTTCCACGCCAAGAGCCAGTACCATCTGACTCTTCCACAGCGGAATCGTATTCACTACCGTAGTCTGGATCTTTTCCACCATCATGGTATCACTGTTCTGTACCAGACGGATCTGGGGTGCTGTCTGAATCGAAATCATACGTGTCAGCTCCAGATCATGGATCTTCTTTTCAAACCGGTCACACAGCCCTGTCAGATCTTTGACTGCCTGTGCATCTTCCGGTTGTCCGCTTGCCTGTGCTTTTGCCATCAGCTGTGTCAGTTCGGTCGTTTTTACTTCTTCCAGTTTCTTCTTTCCTGCCAGAATATACATGGAAAGCTCTTTAAAATACAGCAGATTCTGCTCATACATCCGATCCAGCATCGCCACATCTTTCATCAGCTGTGTCTGATGATCTTCCAGGGCTGTACAGATTTTTTCCACATTTATCTCTACTTTGTCATACTTTGTCTTCATACTGGTGATTTTGTCCACCGGCTTCTTCAGAAAAGAGAAAAATCCTTTTTCTTCTTCCTGCGCATCAAAGCTCTTCAGTTCAGTCACCACATTCGTCAGCATATCTCCCACAGATCCAAGATCTTTGGTTTTTACATTTTCCAGTGCTTTCTCAGAAAAATCGGCCATTTTTTTCTGGGTTCCCGCACCGTACTGCAGAATGCCGTTGGTGTTATGAAGGTCGATCTGTTTTGCGAAACTCTCCACCATCTGACGTTCTTTATCATTTAACATGCTGTCATCCAGTTTTGCTTTTTCTTCCTGTACCGGAACTACCGGTGCCTTTTCTTCCGGTTCCGGAGCCGGATCAAAAGTCAGCGTTGGCATCTCCATCTCATCCAGTGTACTCATATCGTTCTCCTCCTCATGTTTGGTCTTTATATCCCGTTTTCTGCTCAAATGCTCCCTGAGTCAGTCCCTCCTGCGCAAGCATGGAATGCAGCACGGAAATATCCGAAGAAATATCCATGGCACGTTCCTCAAAGAAACTGTTTAACAGTTTTTCGAATGCCTGATTGATCGTATCCAGGGTATCTTCAATCTCTTTTTTTGTCTTTTCATTTTGTTCTGTCCTGAAGCTGTCCAGTTCAATCTCGCGATAAGCATCCACCAATTTTCTTGTGGTTGGCAGATAATAATTCATAAATCTGCGCAAATCTGAAGCCAGTTCCGGCTGTTTTTCACTTCCTGAAAGATACGGGTGATGATAGTTTCAAGACGGCTCAGTTTTCTGGTAATTTCTTCTCCCGGAAGATCGTCATTACACTTATGAATATAAGTAATGTATTCCTGTCCTTCTTCCAGGATCTTTCTGCACTCTTCCGGCATCCGGGAGCGTTGTTCTTTCTGTTGCTGTTGTTGCATCTGTACGGTTTTCGCCTGTTTTTCCGTCTCCAGATACTGCTGGTACATCGCGTCCGTAACGATCAGACAGGTTTCTTTCTGATCCAGATGCCCCTGCAGAAACATTCTTTTCTCAATCATCAGTTTCAGATCCTTACGAACCTTAGTTTCTGTCTTTCCGGTCTTATCGGCCAGTTCTTTGATATTGCAGTATGCCCGGTCTCCGATCTGCTGTACGTACTGGCGGAATCTCTTCACTCTGCCACGGATCACAGTTCCGGTGATTCCCATTCCGAGACTTGCCGCTGTAATGCCTCCCACGGTGGCGGTTGCAATGATTGACGGTACACCGGGATAAATGGCTGCCACGATTCCTGTCACAATAGTACTGAGTGCAAATACACCGGTCAGAGAGTATCCTGTGATAGCAAGAATCGTTCCTGTGATTTTTCCCGGCGGATTCGGTGCATAGATGGCCGGCAGCTGTTTCCCCTGCTGCATCCGCTTCCAGGCACCCGCCTGATATGCCGGTGTATGATCTTTGCCGTAATTCGTACGGTATGCCACTTCTGTTTTTTTCCAGCCTGTATTTGCTGATTCTCTCCACTCCCGCTGTGCACTGTTCATGCCCTCTTTCAGACCTTCCTGCAGTCCGTTTCCTGCCTGTCGCATCCCCTCCATAATACCATTTTGCAGTTTTCCACCCATATTGTACACTTCCTGTACGGAAGCACTGACTGTCTTTCGCACCTGCTCGTTTAATTGCTGATAGTCCCCGCTGTTGATGGCATCCTGGACAACTTTCATAAAATCGCTTCCATTATTATTTTTCTGATCCTGCCAATCGTTTTTTTCCATGTTGACCCAATGTCCTCCCGGTCTTTCCTGTTGCTTTCTTTTTTCGCAACTTTTCAGTACCCTCACAGTTGCCTTTTTTTCTTATTACTTTCTCTCGTATTTTACAAATGTATATTCCAGATCAAAATACGTCTGTTCATCGCTGGATGCAGTGATTTCCCACTCCGGATTCTCGTCCAGATTCGGAAAATGAGTATCCGCCTCAAAAGCGAAATCAATCTTGGTCACATGCGCCACATCACAGTATGGAAGCAGTTCTTCATAAACTTTTCCTCCACCGATTACGTAGATCTCATCATCATCATATTTCTTTAGTTCTTCCAGAACTTCATCGATGCTGTGTACGATCACTGCATCTTTCACCTGATAATTTTTATCGCTGGTCAGTACCACGTTGGTTCTGTTTTTTAACGGCAGACCGTTAGGAAAGCTTTCAAGAGTCTTTCTTCCCATAACTACTACTTTTCCCATGGTTTCCTGACGGAAAAATTTCATATCGGAAGGGATGCTCACCAGAAGTTTGTTGTCTTTTCCGATGCCCCAGTTTTTATCTGCTGCTACAATAAGATTCATTATTATTCTCCTGTCTGATACGTTTTTATTTTTCTGTTTTCCCGACTCATTGTCTGCTTGTAACTGCTCACTACCTTCACCGTTGCGAGCCAAAATGCATTTAAAATCATCTTCTTACACAGCAATCGGAATATTTTTAATCTGTGGTCCTGTTACATAATCTTCCACATGAAGATCATCCACAGTAAATGCATAGAAATCCTTGACTTCCGGATTCAGCCATACCTTTGGTGCCGGATGAGTTTCTCTGCTGATCAGCTCTTTTACCAGTGGGATATGGCGGTCGTATATATGAGCATCCGCAATCACATGGAGTAGTTCGCCCGCTTTCATATCGCATACCTGTGCGATCATCATCAGAAGCAGCGCATACTGGCAGACATTCCAGTTATTCGCTGCCAGCACATCATTAGAACGCTGGTTCAACACACCGTTCAGTGTCAGTCTGTCGCTGTCTTTTTCTTTTGTCACGTTAAATGTCATCGAATACGCACAGGGATACAGATTCATCTCGTGCAGATCCTGATGCACGTAGATGTTCGTCATGATTCTTCTGCTGTATGGATTGTTTTTCAGATCATACAGTACACGGTCGACCTGATCCATCATGCCCTCTTTATACTGGTGCTTCACGCCCAGCTGATACCCGTAGGCCTTTCCGATGGATCCGTCTTCATCTGCCCAGCTATCCCAGATATGGCTGTTCAGATCGTGAATATTATTCGATTTTTTCTGCCAGATCCACAGGATCTCATCAAAAGCACTTTTCAGTGCTGTTCTCCGAAGTGTCAGTGCCGGAAATTCTTTTGAAAGATCATAGCGGTTGACCACACCAAACCTCTTGATCGTGTAAGCGCTCTCCCCGGTATCTTCCCACACCGGACGCACTTTTTCTCCCTCCGTACTTAATCCGTTATCTATAATATCCTGACACATGCGGATAAATAAATCATCTGCGTAACTCATTGCTTTCCTCCTTTTTCGAACCGGCTCTTCGCCAGATCAAAATCACTGATTTAATGTAACTATTCAGTAGCCATTATCCCGCGAGGTGTTTTGGCATAAATATGCCAAAATCCCGAGACATACAAGCAAAAATGCCATCACCGAAGGTGATTTTAAATGCATTTTTGCTCGTAACTGTGAAGGTACTGAACAGTTACGAGTTAATTATAATATAGCGATACACCTAATTCAATCTTATTCTGACACTTCCGCCCATCTGTTTTACTGTTCACTCCGTTCCCAATAACACGGTTCTTCTTTTCCGATCAGCGTTTCTGCCTTCTTCTTTTCTGCTTTCTTTTGCGTTTCCGCTCTCTTTCCAGTTCTTTCGTGCTCTTTACGGCTGCCCAGCCGACAATCTGTGTTCCTGTGATGCCGATCATGGCTCCAAACGTATCGATGCAGACATCCCGCACCGACGGCCCACGTCCGGCCACAAACGACTGATGGTATTCATCCGTTGCCGCAAATCCGGCACAGATCAATCCCGCCAGCAGATACAGCCAGATGCCCCGCACACCGTACGCATACAACGGCACACAAAGCGTGATCGCCAATACACAGTATTCGGTCATATGGCCGAGTTTTCTTACATAATGATGGTATTTGTTCGCATACATCTGAATCTCGCTGTCCGTCAGTTTCATATCCAGCACTTCTGATCCGACTTCCACCAGTTTTACACTCACTTTGAAACTCAGATCACCCGACTCCGTACCGTTCTGCGCCGAAAAAGAAAATATCATATACATAACCAGAAGAGCCGGGAGGAAGGATAAGGGTTTCAGAAGGGTGATGATGACTTTATGAAACATGGGTTTGCCCCCTTTTTGATTTTTGGATTCGTTGGTTTTGGGTGAAATAGATTTGGTCTATACTATAGCATTTTTCTGAGGATGTGTCAAAGTTTGTTGAGATAGTATGTTCAAGTTGTTGAGGTAGTATGTTCAAGACGGACGCAGAGGGAGCGGGCAGCAGGGGCGAGGGACGTGGGCAGGGCAACTTTGAGCTAAGCATTAACTCCGACTATATTCACGAGGGTCAGCTGACCCTCGCGAAAGTCTGCGTAAATGCTGGATCTCAAAGCTTGCCCTAAACGCCCACAAAGTGTCCCTCGCCCCTGCTGCCCGTTCCCTCTGCTGACGTTTTCTGGAACTAAAACGGGCTGATATGATTTTGTTGACTTATAGTAACTATTCAGTAGCCACTGTACCGCGAGGTGTTTTGGCATGAATATGCCAAAATCCCGAGACATACAAGCCAAAATGCCATCACCGAAGGTGATTTTAAATGCATTTTGGCACGTAACTGTGAAGGTACTGAACAGTTACGACTTATAAAGCTATTTTCCCAGATCTCCTCCCTTTTGCGAACAAACAGCGGCAGGTTCCTGATGGAACGTTCGTGCAACACTTTGTGGGCGGTTAGGGGAAGTTTTGAAATCCAGCCCTTACGCAGACTTAGGCTCGAGCGCTCTCGCGAGAGTCTTAGTCGAAGTTAGGGATTAGTTCAAAGTTCCCCTGCCCACGTTGCACGAATGTTCCATCAGGAACCTGCCGCGTCACTTTTTGCATCTTATTTGCCTGAATGTTCCATCCGGGATCTGGCGCGTCCTTTTTTGCAATCTCACTTACACATTACAGAACTGGCTCTGATACAGCTGTGCATAGAACCCTTTCTTCTCCAGCAGTTCCTCATGCTTGCCGGTCTCCAGAATATGTCCGTCCTTCATAACCAGAATCACATCCGATTCCTTAATGGTAGACAGCCGGTGTGCCACCACAAAGCTCGTCCGTCCCTCCATCAATTTTTGGAATGCTTTCTGGATACGGATCTCTGTCATCGTATCGATGGAAGATGTCGCCTCGTCCAGAATCAGTACCGGCGGTTTTAGTAACATCAGTCTGGCAATACAAAGCAGCTGTTTCTGTCCCTGGGACAGGCTTCCGCCGTCCTCGCCCATCACCGTGTCATATCCTTTCGGAAGACGTTTGATAAAACTGTGGGCATGAGCCTGTTTTGCTGCTTCGATCACTTCCTCCCTTGTGGCATCCGGTTTTCCGTAAGAGATATTATCCCGGATCGTACCCGTTTTCAGCCAGGTTTCCTGAAGCACCATTCCGTAACTGGAACGGAGACTTTCCCAGGTCAGATCCTGAATCGGTACACCATCCAGTGTGATCTTTCCTTTATTTACATCATAAAAACGCATCAGCAGATTGATTACTGTCGTCTTACCACATCCGGTCGGACCCACAATTGCCACCCGCTGTCCCGGTTTTACTTCCAGATTCATATGTTCGATCAGTGGCACCTCACTGGTGTAAGAAAAGCTTACATCCTCAAATCTCACGCGGCCCTCTACCTGATCCAGCGTCTTAGCATCTGCCGCATTCTCCGGTACCGGTTCTTCGTCCAGAAAATGAAAGATTCTTCCCGCACATGCCAACGCGTTCTGAAGTTCTGTCACCACGCCGGAGATCTCGTTAAACGGCTTGGTATACTGATTGGCATAATTCAGAAAACTGCTCAGCTGACCAACGGTAATTCTTCCTTGGATCGCGGAAAATGCACCGAAAATACCAACGCCCGTATACACCAGTCCGTTGACAAAGCGGGTGGATGGATTAGTAATAGAAGAGAAGAAAGTCGCTTTCAGGCTGCAGGACTGCAGTCTCTGGTTAATATCATCAAACTGTTCCTCTGCCTCTTTTTCATAGGCAAATGCTTTAACCACTTTCTGGTTTCCCACCATTTCTTCTACCAGAGAAGTCATCTCTGCTCTCGTCTCAGACTGCAGACGGAACATGGTAAATGTACGTTTTGCGATAAAATTTGCCACGAAAAAAGATAACGGCGTGATCAATACCACGATCAGCGTGATTCTTCCATCGATGGATATCATAAATCCCAGTGTTCCGAGAATCGTCATCACGCCGGAAAACAGCTGGGTAAATCCCATTAAAAGGCCGTCGGAAAACTGATCCACATCTGTGGAAATTCTGCTGATCGCATCACCCGGCTGGTGCGCGTCCATATAACGGAGCGGAAGAATTTCCATATGGGCAAATACCCGTCTGCGGATATCATCTACGATCTTGTATGTCATTTTATTGGTCAGAAGACTCATCACCCACTGAGATATCGCAGAGATTGCAGTCACCACTGCCAGCTGGAGCAGCACCAGTTTCAGATCCGGGAAGCTTACCAGCCCCTTCTCTATCATACAGTCCACACCTTTACCAATCAGGATGGGCGAATACAGGGTAGCTGCTACTGTGACTGCCGCCAGCACCAGAATACTGACCACCAGATACGTGTACGGGCGAATCAGTTTCAGGACACGGTTTATGGTCTTTTTGTTTTTCATAACTGTGCTACCTCCTGACTGGAAAACTGTGACATACAGATCTCCTTATATACGTTACAATTCTTCAATAATTCCTCATGAGTTCCTTTCCCCACAAGTTTTCCGTCATCCAGCACCAGAATCTGATCTGCATTTTTGACGGTTGCCGCACGCTGGGATACCAGGAATACCGTTGCATTTCCGGTACTTTCTTTAATGGATCTTCGCAGAGCCGCATCTGTTGCAAAGTCCAGTGCGGAAGCACTGTCATCAAGAATCAGAATCTCCGGTTCCCCGACCAGTGCCCGTGCAATGGTCAGCCGCTGTCTTTGTCCTCCGGAAAAGTTTCTTCCACCGGTCTCTACTTTTTCATCCAGACCTTTCTGTTTCTTCTTCACCACTTTTTCTGCCTGGGCGATTTGCAGGGCTTTCCACAGTTCGCTCTCTTTTGCGTCTTTTTTCCGCCATAACAGATTACTGCGGATCGTTCCCAGGAACAGAACCGCTTTCTGCGGAACCACACCAATCTTCTCACGCAGATGCCGGAAAGTATAAGCTTTCACATCCTGACCGTCTACCGTAACCGAACCTTTTGTAGCGTCGTAGAACCGTGGAATCAGATTAACCAGTGTGGACTTTCCGGATCCGGTACCGCCGATGATTCCAACCGTTTCTCCCGGCATTGCCGAAAAACTGATATCTGTCAGAGAAGCTTCCTGCGCCCCACCATAAGTAAAAGTCACATGGTCAAACACGACTCTCGGTTTCCCGCTTTCCTGCGTATTTTTTTCTTCAGCGCCCTCTTTCATGGAACTGTTTACCCGGAAAACTTCATTAATACGTATCGCACAAGCCAGTGCTCTTGTTACAGCAACAATCAGGTTCGCCAGTGCAACCAGCGCCAGCAGAATCTGATTCATATAATTGACCAGCGCCACAATCTGTCCCTGGGATACGCTGCCGATCTGTACCTGCCAGCCGCCAAACCACAAGATACACAGGATCGCGATATTGACCATCACATAAGTGATCGGGTTCATCAGTGCAGAAATCTTACCGGCATACAGCTGTGTATTTTTCAGGTTGCCGCTGATTTCATCAAACTGTTCCGTCTCATCTTTTTCTCTGGAAAATGCACGTACACTCTGGCACCTACATAATTTTCTCTCGTATGAAGCACGATCTGATCCAAAATACTCTGTACTTTTTTATAGATCGGTACAGTGATACGCATAATCAGATAAATTGCCAGTCCGATTAACGGTACTGCAATCAGGAAAATGATCGTCAGTTTTGCGCTGATAGTAAAAGCCATCACAACTGCTCCGATGACGATGAACGGAGAACGCAGGAACAGACGGAGCATCATATTGACACCGGTCTGCGCCTGGTTGATATCACTGGTCATACGGGTGATCAGTGTCGGCGTTCCGATCTGATCCAGTTCATTATAGCTCAGGCTGTTGATGTGTCCAAACAGTGCCTTTCTCAGTGCCGTTCCAAATCCCATCGCCGCCTTTGCAGCAAAATACTGCGCCGTCAGGGAACACACCAGTCCCAGCACACCCAGTGCGATCATCAGCGCGCACATTCTCCAGATATACGGCTTGTCGCCATTCTGGATACCGACATCGATGATGTTTGCCATAACGATCGGAACCAGCAATTCAAAACTGGCTTCCAGCATTTTAAACAGCGGTGCAATAATCGACTCTTTTTTATACGCTTTCAGATACTGAAGCATCTGTTTCATCTTCGTTTTCCTCCTGCTCTTCTTCGATTTTCGGAGGAACAAGCATTCTCTGGAAAGTATCCGTCAGCCAGCGCAGTCGTCCGATGATATCCTCACGGAACTCGCCCGGAAGCATCCTCCATTTCCAGTTTTCCCCCAGTGTGGATGGATGATTCATTCTTCCTTCGCTGCCACAGCACAACAGATCCCACATCGGAATCACTGCCAGATCGGCAACGCTGGCTTCTGCCGCCCGGATAAAATCCCACGGGATGTCTTCCCACGGGCGGTCATAATTATTCAGATATGCTTTGGAGTACTCTCTCGCCCAGTCGTTCATGCCATAATACCATGCCTTTGTCGTATCGTTGTCGTGAGTTCCTGTATATACGACACAGTTTTTCTTATAGCGATGCGGCAGATAAAAGTTTGTATTACCGGAATCAAAAGCAAATTGCAGGACTTTCATCCCCGGATATCCTGTCTCGTCCATCAGATCAAAAACTTTCTCATCCAAAGTTCCAAGATCTTCCGCGATCACATCCATATCTCCCAGTGCTTTTTCCATCGCCCGGAACAGATCGATGCCAGGACCTTCCTTCCATTCTCCTTCCAATGCATTTTCTGCGTCCGCCGGAATCGCATAATACTCTGCAAATCCACGAAAATGATCAATGCGCACGGTATCGTATAATACAAGACTTCTCTTCATACGCTGAATCCACCATTTGTATCCGGTTTTTTTCTGTGTTTTCCAGTCATACAACGGATTGCCCCACATCTGGCCGTCCGCTGAAAATGCATCCGGGGGACAGCCTGCAATAGCACTTGGCACACCATTCTCGTCCATCTGGAACATCATCGGATTCGCCCATGCATCCGCACTGTCAATAGCCACATAGATTGGAAGATCTCCGATAATGGTGATTCCCTTCTTATTAGCATATGCTTTCAGTTTGTTCCACTGACAGTCAAACTCATATTCCAGAAACTGGTAGTATTCCATCTCTTTTTCCAGCTCTTTTTTCTTATTCTGCACTTCTTTGGAATCACTTTTTCGCAGTTCTTCCGGCCAGGTTGTCCACAGTGCACCGTTCTGGCTGTCCTTGATAGCACGGAACAGACAGTACGGTTCCAGCCATTCCTGCTCTTTTTTACAGAAAGCATAAAATTTATCATCTGCATCAAAACGCCCGTACGCTTTTCTCAAAATCTCATTTTTTGAAAAATAGATTCTTTCATAATCTACAAATCTCGGATCCCCTCCCCACTGCAGCTGTTCACATTCTTCTTTAAAAAGGAGACCTTCTTCCACCAGCATATCCAGATCGATAAAGTACGGATTACCTGCGAATGTGGAAAACGGCTGATACGGAGAATCTCCATATCCGGTCGGTCCTAATGGAAGAACCTGCCATTTTGACTGGCCTGCACGCTCCAGGCAGTCCACAAATTCATATGCCTCTTTCGAAAAGCAACCGATCCCATATCTGGACGGCAAAGAAGAAACAGGCATCAACACACCACTTGCTCTCATTTGTATACCCTCCCTGTGTATTCTCTTA